>JAABUV010000829.1_pt1 | contig 46395 bp, 42 predicted proteins | sample 5559971 | NCBI WGS metagenome assembly JAABUV01 (sample SAMN10711881, study PRJNA513362) | rock metagenome | isolation source: Antarctica rocks | place: Antarctica: Victoria Land, Knobhead nord | collected 2015-12-19 | reverse complement strand
AGGCGGTGCTGAAGTCTGGCACGTAGCTAGGGTTGCGCGCCACCTTGGTCTGCAGCGCACGCGCGCCGTCAGCCCCAGGGCGCGCACCCCGGCAACCTCAGCCGGCAGCATGAATGCATCATCATACGCAGCCGCGCGTGCGGCAGGCGTGGGCAGCGGCGGCATGCGGGGCTGTCGATGTGTCTCAACACCTCGGGGCACCGGCAGCACCGGGCGCGCCTGTTCAAGGACATGTGCCCATAACAGTACATGTCCTTTCTCTGGCAGGTCTTGGCATGCCTGAGCGCGCCTTCTTACCCACATGCAGACAGGTGTGCACGGGACATTGCTGCACACGCTGCAGGGCGTGGCCGCCGCAAGCGCATGTCCCTGCAACAGTCCACTGGGTCCTCCTTGGGCACGTCAGGCAGGCCGCGCATGTGGGCCCTCAGGGTGAGGGTCAGCACGCGCGCACCATCTGCGACATGGGCAGCACGCGCGGGCCCAGGCGGCGCAGGTTGCCCGCGATGGCGGCCGCGGCCGACTTACGGATCTGGCGGTGCTCCAGCTGGATGCCCACGTGGCCCTCCGCGTCGGTGCGGAACCTGCGCAGCGTCCGCGCGGCGGCTCGGGCGCGGCGCGCTGGAGTAAATGCCACATGTTGGTTGCATGTTGGCACGGTGGTGGAGGGAGGGTGCAGAGGCAGTCAGCCACCACCGGCTGCGGGGCCACAGAGCCTGTCTGTGCGCAGGGAGGTCGCTCAGGCGCTGGCATTTACGTCAGCAGACCGAGGCGCGGCCGCGGGCGCATCAGGCCGGAGCCTGCGTCATCTGGCAGGCGGGCGAGCGGGACGCACTGGATGCAGTCCAGGTCCGCGGCAGACGTGCGCAGCGTGCGCTCTGTGCACACCAGCTCGTACTTTGCGCGCCGGCGGTCCTGCTTCCTGCGGCCCCGGCAGCTGCCGCGTCAGGCGTGCTTGGCCGCGGCTCTGCGGGGGCGGGCTTGACCGCAACAGCGCCAGAAAAAGGAGCGCCAGGGACATGAGCATGGGCGCAGGTCACACGGATGCATGCACGTCCCGCAGTATACCGTCAAAAGCTCTCAAAAGCTCATTCGCATGGCCCGGCGCTGCGCCGCAGCGCCGCGTGGGGGGCGGGCCCGCGCACCGCGTGGACAGCACGGCCGCGCTGCCGCCGAGCTTGAACAGCACGTTGGCGACGAGCAGCGCCTTGTCGTTGCCGGGGTACATGCCGTTGGTGATGTTCTCGTGCGCCAGCAGCAGCGCCACCTTGCCCGCGCCCGCCTGCGCCGCGCGATCAGCTCGCGTCTGCCTCCAAGGCCCAGTCGGCGGAGCGCGCGGCTGAGTGAGCAAGCGGTACAGTCTCCCTCCCGTGCTAGAGCAAAGCGACTTATGGTCTGCGGTGACGTCCTTCTGGTTGAAACGTGTCCACGAGGAGCAGGAGACTGGGCAGGCTCCTGGCACTGACAGCGGAGCGCTCCGGCGAGCACGCGCGCTCGCCCAACCTGTGGCGAGGCGGGCGGGCGCCTCGGCACCCCTCGGCCGCCGAGCAAAGGGCGTCCCGGTGCGACCTTCGCTGGCAGGGGGCGCGCGTGAGCACGCGCGCGGGGGCGTGCGGCAGTGCGCGGGGGCGCGCCTTGAGCAGGTGCTGCGCGAGCTCCACCTCGATGATGCCCGACGTGCAGCCCTGGCCGGCCAGGCTGTAGTGCAGCACGTCCGAGCGCATGCCAAAGTAGTTGGCCACCATCGCGCTCAGCGACGGCACCGGCGCAAATGTGCTCGCCGTGATCAGGATGTCCACCTGCGGCGCGGCGCGCACGCTCGCACGCACGGGCCACGCATGCGCTGCAGCGGCGCGGCGCCGCCGGCCTTCGCGGCGCGGTGCCGGCGCACGCGGCAGCACCACAGTGGGCGCACAGGCGCGCGCGGCGCCCGGCCCGTGCAGGGCAAGCAGTGCAGGGGTGGGGGCGGGCGCGCGCCTCCCGCGGCATGATGTTTGCAGCCTTCATCGCGCCCTTCGCGCAGGTCAGCATGACCAGCCGCGACTCCTCCATGCACGCCTCGTAGCTGTAGTCCACCGGTCTCCTCAGCAGCCCTGCAAGCCCGGCGCCGGCGCGTGACGGCCGGCATCGAGCGCGCCCCCAGCCATGACTGCTGCAGTGCTCCGCTCTGCTGTCAAAGCCGGGCCGCCTTCCGGCCTTGCATGCAACGCATGCGGCGCAGGAGCGCAATGCTCAGCGGCTGTGTCTGCAGCTCACAGCCGTGGCTGCGCTCCACGTCTGCGCAGCGCGCCGGCCGTGGCAGTGGCCGGGCGTGCTGGCCGCAGCGCCCAAGCTGACTGGGTGCACCCCGCAGCATCGCTCCGCATCAGCTGCCCCGCGCCGCGTCCGCACGCGTATCGCGCCACCCGGCGCGCCACTACGGTGCGGACCCAGCAAGCTGACAGCAGCGCAGCTGGGCTTTGCGGATGCTGCCGCAGCATTCTGCAGCACATAGCGGCAGCGCGCAGCCGCCCGGCAGGGGAGCCGGCGCCGCAGGCGAGCGCGGGCCCGCACCGGGCGAGCCGGCGGTCTTGCCGCCCAGGCCCAGCGTCTCCCCCTCGTAGTACTTGATCATGGCCTCCATGGACTCCTCCGTGAACAGCTGCGCGCGCGCGCCCGACTCAGGCGCTCGCGCCGCGCGCGGCAAACGCCCGGCTGCGCAGCTGCGAGCGCAGCCCGCAGCACCGCCCGGGCCAGGCAACGCCGTGGCCTCTGCTCAGCAGTGGCGTCCGCTCGGCGGTCAGGGGCAGGAGGCAGAGCACGCATCCAAGTGCAGGTCGGTGCTGCGCATGCTGGCCGCCAGTGTCGCCCAACGCGGTGCGCACCCCGGTCTCCCTGGCCCTGGATATCTGCTCCTTGTCCTCCACGAGCAGGCTGCGCGTCAGCAGCCCATGAGTCGGCAGAGGTGACAACAAGTGGCTGTGCGGCGCGCACGCTGAGGTGGAGGCCAACCGCGCGCAAAGTCGCCAGCGCCGGGCCGCACCACTCCGGCGGGTCATAGCAGTAGATGTCCACCAGGAAGATGCCGCTCCCGCCGGGCTTGAGGTACCTCTTCAGCAGCGTGCCCAAAAGACCCCTCCGCCCCCGCCCTGCACGCGGCGGATCCCAGGTGTTGTCACCCCGTGTCCAGCTGGTTTGGTACAAGCTCACTGTATCCGTGCACAGGCGGAGCGCCGAGGCGCCTGCTTCCGCTGGCGCCTCCGCTTCCGGAAATCACGCACCCATCGTGCCGCTCGGCGTCCGGCCGCTGATGGCTAAGGGAGCACGTCAGACGCTTTAGGTGACCCCGTTTAGCTCCACAGCTGCTCCCCGCGTCTGGCTGCCGTACCCTCCGTGCTTCACAACAACACCGGAAGCAAAGGTGTCGTTAAAGGGCTTTGCCAGGTTCTTGTCGTGCAACATCTGGCACTGCATGCAGCGCATTTGGCTGGGACACGGATGCACCTTGACACATTCTTTGATCAATGGCCCTGCCCAGTCCTTGGACTTTTGTTAACAGACTCACCACAAAGCAGTGACTTGCTTGGTTGTATACCACAAGCGCACACCGGCAACGCAGTGCTGCCATCACCTGCTCTGCTAAGGCGGGAGCCTGCAGCTGTCCACGCAGGTCAGCCGTCCATTTCCCGCCTCTGCCTAACAAGGTGCATCAGCTGGGCACTTCACAGGCGCAAAGAGTCAGCAAGTGTGGCAGACGGCCTCCGACAGTACCTGGGGCGCTTGCTAACTTTGCCCCCCAGCCCCTCGCTTGCCTGTCACTGCGCCAGGGTGAAGAACCCCGTACAGCCAGCACCAAGCCTGGAGCTGCCAAGCTCTGACGACCAGGTTTGTCAAGCACAGGCAAGCGGCTTATATGAAACGCAGTCACCTGCAGGACGAGCGGCGCTGTTAGGCTCAACACAAAGCAGAGAAGCCCCACGGGCGTGCGGCAAGCGCATCCTGAGCTTTCCATGTAGCAAAAAAAAAACCTGGCCGTGACTGGTCACTTCTTCGTCAGCAACGCGCACGCCGATGTAGGCAGGGAAGCAGCGAACGCTGCATTTGCGTGCGCTTGTTTAAAGCAAGGGCATGAACCTGGGGCTAAACTTTTGGCACCGTGGTCATGCGACTAACTCGTGTGCACATCTACCCGGAATGCACATCTGACCAGAACGCCCAACCAATCTACCCAGCAACCCTAACAAAGTGGGCAGCCCTACTTTGGTGCGAACGCCGTTTGCCAGAAAGCGGTGCCCTGCCGCTTGCGTCCGGCCTCAGGCACACAGGCCAGTGCACCAGAAACACTTGGTCAAATAAAAGCCGTGTTGTCAGCCCGAGTGGTGGCGATCAGCCCAGCGCTGGCGCAGTCTCGCTTGCTGGCAGAATGTCGTTGGACCTGCACGTCCTCCAGCGGGCGGCCGCGCTAGCTCTGCTAGTGTTCGTGGTGCAGCGGGTAGCGAGGTGAGCGGCGCAGCTGCCGTCCAAGGCATTCTGTTGCCTAGCTACTCTGCCTGGCAGCCAGCATCCGCCCAGGACTAAGTCACCTCCGCCGCATGCCAGGTTCGTGTGGAACATCTACCGGCGATCCAGGGCGCTGAAGGGGCTGCCAGGGCCGGCGTATGGCTTCCTGGGCATCGTCAATGCCCTGCGGCGTCGACAGATCCACCGCAAGGCGACCGAGTGGTGAGCGTGCTGCTGGCGAGGCCTCCTGCGATCACTTTCTGGCCACAAGTCGGGCCGTCTACTGACGCGGGCGCTGCACCTGGGCCGCAGGTCCAACATCTTTGGGCCGATCCTCCGCATCAGGATGCTCTGGTTCCACGTGCGGCCCCCCCTTCAGTGCTAGCTGATGCTCAGCGCCCTGCACTGCCGGCTGGCGGGCTCTGCTGCTGGCACCCCCAGGCGCGGCACGGGGTCTGCGCGGCGGCGAGCGCACCCGGGGCAGGTGGCGCATGCGCGTCCGGGCCTTGTGCTGCTCGCCTGCGCTGGTGGACGCTCGCGTATGTCGCGCCTGGCCCGCCCCTGGTCAGGAGTGTGGCGTGTGGGTGCCAGCATCGCGCCCGCAGACGCGGCGCGCCGCGCTCAGCTCCCACCCCAGGGCGCGCCTCTGGGCCGCGCACGGCGCCGACCCCGGGCCCCGCGCACGCAGTGTGTGATGATCACGGACCCGGAGCTGGCGAAGGAGGTGCTGCACAGCCCGCACCTGGACAAGCTGCGCTTCATCTACCAGTTTCTGGACCCCTTCCTCGGGGGCGTCAGCCTGCTCACCGGCCGGACCGACGCGCACTGGAAAGCCGTGCGCAAGGGCGTCGCGCCCTCCTTCTCGGCCGGCAACATGCGGTGCGCGCCCGTCGCGCGTCCACCCTGACGCGCATGCATGTTGCAGCTGGGGGGCAGCCGGAGGGCGAGCTGCTTACTGTCGCTCCTCGACAGCGTTCAACCGATGCGAGCCTTGCATGCGCAGGCGTCACCCCAGCCTGCGCAAGGTCGCTGTTAGCGAGCAGGTGGGAGCCGACAGCCAGAGACCGGGGCAAGCATGCGAGTGCATCGCGCGGCCTGCACAGTGCTGCGCGCCCTTTCGCAGCGGCCCAGCCCCAAGCCGCGGCGGGCATGCAACCTCGCATGGGCGCGAGGAGGACCCACCGAGCGCGGCGGCGCGCGCAGGCACGCGTTCAAGCACATCGTCGAGCGCAGCGGCGTGCTGACCACAATCCTGGGCCGCGCGGGGCCTGCCGCGGTCATGAACATGGACAACCTGCTGCTGCGTGAGTCCATGGACGTCATCGGCCGCGTGGGCTTCGAGAAGGAGATGGGCTCGCTGGAGGACTTCATGGAGGGCGACGTCGGTTCGGGCGCCAGCGTGGATGTCATGCTGCGCTGCACGCACGAGGCGCGCGCCCCCGCCGCGCGCCCCAGGGCTCTGCCGCTAACGGCCGGCTGTCAAGGGCCCTGCCTCGCTGACATGCGTTTGCTGAGAGTGTATGCAGTGCGTGGGGTGCCACGCATGCCCCCGGCGTGGGTCGCCAGGAAATGTATTGCATGCGCCATGCAGCGCCCATAAGACCGCATGCAGGTACCGCCGCTGGTCATGAGCGTTTCTGCAGCAGCGGCTGAGCGCGCATGACAGCCTGTCTAGCTGTGACGGGTCCTCTGGCCATGGGTTGCGGGGAGGGCGGGCGTGGCAGGGCAAAGAGGGGCCGCCGGCGTGCTGTGACGGGCGGGCACGCCTGCACGGTGCAGGTGGAGCGCCGCGTGCGCCAGGGACCCCAGCGCATGGTCAAGCTCTGGCGGAAGGACGTGCGCGAGGGCTACCGCGTGATGGAGCAGTGGCAGGCGCGCGCCGCCTCGGCCCCCGCCTGCTTGAGCTGCAGTGCGCGCACGGCGGCGCGGGCGGCAGCCGCGCTCGGCGGCGCGAGCAGCCAGGGAGCGGCTGTGCTTGGCGGCGGGGCAGGCAGACAGGGTCTGCCTCTCCGCAGCATACGGCCTAAGACCATCGCTGAGGAGGGCCCCCGCAGCTTGTAGCGGGGCAAGTCCTGAGGCAGAGGGCGGTGGTGCATTCGGCATGACGCAGCGCGCGCGTGGGGCGCGCAGTGCGTGGTGCGCAGCCTGCTCAAGCACATGCAGCTGGGCACGCCGGCCAAGGGCACCTTCGCGCACATGCTGCTGCGTGTCAAGGACCCCGCCACCGGCCAGCCGCTGAGCGACAAGCAGATGCTGCCTGAGATCGCCGCGCTGTACTTTGCGGGCATAGACACCACAGGCGCGGCCCGGCCCCGGCTCGGCCCGCCCGCGCCGCGCTCGCCTGCATGCGCGCCGCGCCGGGCGCCCTGCAATATGCCTGCTGCCATCCAGCGCCAAGACAGCCCCTGACAGCGTGGACGATACATGCGCTGTGCCCTCTTGAGGTCGTTGTGCTGAAGCGGCGCATGCAGCGAGAACAGAGTGCGCGCAGCTCGCATGCTGGGCAGGGGCCGTGCTGACAGCGCTCCCTCCGCGCAGGCCACTCCGGCGCATGGACACTGTGAGCGCCCGCGCCTCGCCGCCCGAGCGCCCCCGCGCCCTGCCGCGCCCCCAAATGCAGCGCCTGCCTCGCGTTGCTGCCTGCTGGTTGTTACAGTGCACCCAGTGTCACACCCTGTATGCACGAAGTCATCAGCACCGCTCATGCGCCGGCCGGCGACCTGCGCAAGCCACGCAGCTGCCGGAGGCATTGACAGCAGGCCAGCTGAGTGAGCGGGCCGAGCGAGTGCATGCGCTGCGGTGGGTGCCTGCTGTAGTGTGTTGCAACAGAGCGGCCCCACGCTTGGTCGGCCGCGCGGCGTCACCCCGCGGCCCCGCTCCGCCCCGCGGCCTGACGCCGCCGCGCGCCGCCCCAGGTACCTGGTCTCGCAGCACCCGGCGGTGGAGGCGCGCGTGGTGGCCGAGCTGGACGCGCTGGAGCTGCTGGTCACGCCTAAGCGCCCGCACCCGCGCGCGCTGGAGTGGGCCGACCTGGGCCGCCTGACCTACCTGCAGGCCGTCATCAAGGCGCGCGCCCGCCCTTGGGGACCAGAACCGCCTGGGTCAGGCGCCGGCGCGCGGCCAGGCCGCCCTGCGCCTGCTCGAACGGCCCCGTGCATGCAAGCACTGGGCGCTCAAGTGCGGCATTGGCCGGGCCAATGACGCCTTGTCGACGCCTCGCCGGTCGAGGTGCACCAGCCGGCGGGCGTGTATGCTGGCACTGTGCTGCGGCCGAGCGGGGCGCCTGACGCGGCGCGCGCGTGCGCAGGAGGTGCTGCGCATGTACCCGCCCGTGGGCCTGGGCCAGCTGCGCGTCAACCCCAAGCGCGACCTGACCCTGGCCGGCGGCCGGCTGGCCATCCCGGCCGGCACCGTCGTGTGGGTGCCGCACCACGCGATGCACAACGCGGAGCACAACTGGGACCAGCCGACAGAGTTCCTGCCGGGTGCGCGCCCGGCCCCCAGCGCCGCACGCGCGCCGGGCCGCCAGCCTGGAGCCGGGCATCCCGACGCGCCTCCCTGCGTGCCAACTGCAGGCGCTTGCGTGCCTGAAGCCCGGGCTGTGAGGCGCGCCTGGCAAGGGCCGCGGCTGACCGCCGCCGCGCGCAGACCGGTGGCTGGAGCCCGGCACCGAGTACGCCACGCGGCGCACGATGCCGGCGGAGTGGTACCGCGGCTGGGCGCCGGAGGTGCCCGAGGCCGCGCCCGCCGCGCCGCCCGCCGACGCGGACGTCGCGCAGATCTCCATCCGGGTGCGGCGGCGCGCCCGGCCCCGGCTGGCGGCCGCACGGCTCGCCGCCCATGCGCCTCGCATGCCAGCAGTCTAGCGGAGAGCTGGCCGCGTCTGCGCGCTCGCCGCACGCGGACGCCCCTGCGCTGACGCCGGACCGCCTGCGTCGCAGGCGGATGCCACCGGCACCTCGGGCGCGGCCGCGGCCGCCGACCCGGGCGCACCGGCTGCGCGGAAGCGCGCGCCGCCGGCCGCGCCGGTGCCGGGCCTGGGCGAGGAGGGCGAGGAGGGCGGGCTGGAGGGCCGGCGCCGCGCCAAGCGCTACTTCCCGTTCGCGGAGGGCCCGCGGCACTGCGTGGGCATGAGCCTGGCCAACATCACGCTGCCGGCCACGCTGGCCGTGCTGCTCGCGCGGTACTCGTTCCGGCTGGCGCCCGAGGCGCGCGCCCGGCCGCCATGGAGCGCCTCCCTGCCCCTCAGTGTCAGGAGCCGCTTGCGCTTGCGTAGCACCCAGGACCAAGCCTGTCCTGGGCATCGCCGCCTGGCACATGATGGAGCGCACGGGGCGGCGGCCGGCCTGCGCGGCATGCATCCTGATATGCGCTGCATCTGGGTGCATGAGGTGGGCAGGCGGCGCGCACGCGGCCCGATGCTCACGCTGCTGGTTGCTGCTGCGCGGCAGATGGGCGGCCCTGAGGGCGTGGCGCGGACCGAGCAGTACACGCTGATCACCGGCATGGCCAAGGGCATGCTCATGCACGCAGTGCCGCGGCCGGGCGCCGACGCGGCGGCCTGAGCGCGGCGTTCCGAGCCCCGCACCGGCGCTGGCGCTGCCAGGGGCGCCGGGGCTGTGAGCAGGGTCTTAGGGTCAGGGGTCGGGTTTCATGCGCTGTTCCGTCCGCTGCCCTGGCCTACCGCGCTGCGGCTGGGCAGGCGAGGGCGGGGGCGGGGCGCGCGGGCCGTCAAGAGTAATTGCCCGCTGCGGGCGTGGGGCGCGGGCGCGCGGGCCCTGCGCAGGCCTGCTGCGCTGCCGCTGGCAAAGGCCGCGACCTGCACGCACCGCGCGGCATGCTAGCGAGCACGGCTCTGCCTCGAGCGCCCGGGTGATGAGCAGCGCCGCGGCTGCGCGCACTGCACCTGTGCCAAAAGGCATGTGAGCAATTTTTAACCCGGCGCGAGGCGGCGCGAAGCCGCCTGGCTCGTCTGGCTGGGCGCCCCAGTGCGCGTCGGGGTGCGTGAGGTCGGCTGTGAGCAGCCGGGCTCAGACGGACTGGAACTTGGCCACTTTCTTGCGGGTTCACTTCCCACTGGTGGCTTTTTGTTGCGCGCACACGCGGCGAGCGCGCACGTACCCTACGCCGGCCAACCATAGCGGTCTGTAGTGTAGACGCCAGCGGGCCCTGCAAAGGCCCCTATGGGCCTCGCTCTGGGCGCCCTGTGCGTGCTCCGAAGTAAGCGTTAGCTTGTCTGAACTGCCTGCCGGCTGCGCAGTGCTGCGCACTGGGGGTCAGCCGCGGCACGCGGCGGGCCGCCAAGAGCCCTCACAAGCGCAGCCGAGCCCTATAAACTCCTACGCGGCTATGTCTTGGCACGCCGCTCATACACGGCGGCGCTACAGGGGAGCTTGCGGGCCCCTCCCTAGGGTGTTCCTTGCGTGGTTGAACCCTTACCCGAAGCGGCCGATTTCATTTGGCATGACCGGCAAGCAAGCACAGCACTGGGTAGTGGCGCCGTTCTCGCGCGCACACACTGACACTGGCGAGCCTGGGGACCTGCCGCCTGAGCCCCGGGCGGGCACAAGTGTTACTCTGGGGCGCTGTCCGCCCTCCAGAGCGCACCTGACCGCGCGGCGCGCTGCGGCGCGCGGGGTTTTTTCACCATGCCGAAACTCACGGATGAAATGAGCTGGGTGCCCTGCACGGAGCCACCCAGCGCGAGTCTGTACATGAGGGGCTTTGATTGGGCCACAGACGCTTTGCGGCCGGGGCAGCCACGCTTTGCGGCCATGCACAAATGCTGCCCGCACGGCAGGGCCCCGGGTGGGGCGCGGTCTGCAGGGCTGACCAACCAGCGCGTAAAGGCGCAGTACATAAGGGTATGCATTTTACTGCAGAACATGACCTACTCCAATGACCTGGGGGGTTGCGCATTTCTTTCTTTTTTTGCGGCTCCACATGCTCGTTGCGTACTTGTAACTGACGCGTGCTGCTTGCCACTCCTCCTGCCATGTTTTGCCACCCTCCCCTCGCGAAGCCGGGCACGACCATCCAGCACCCAACACGACATGCATGTCATGCCTCGTTGCCTCATGCCTGTCAAACCAAAACTATCCAGGTGTCACGGCAGCCGTCGGCACCGCTGCCCCAGCCGCATAGGGCCCCGGGCCTGCGCCGCTAGCGCCCAGCCCCTTGCCGCCCGAGCAGGCCCGGCCGTCTGGCTCCTGAGCACGCTGGGCCAGCCTGGGCGCGCAACTGCGGTCTCCTGCGCGGTCGACCCTGCCTGTGCCCCGCCCTGCTGTCTGCATGGCCTGCCTCTGCTGTGGCTGGTCGCGTCGCCTCACGTGCTGTGCATCCTTGCCGGCGGTCTCTTCACGCATGGTCCTGAGGGGCATGGGCGAGGTGCCTCATCTGCATGTGCACATGCGGCAGTCCAACAGAGGCGGCCTGCGTTTGTGCGCGCTGTGGCGGCGGAGCTGGTGCAGTGCACGAGCCTTGCACACACGACACAAGCAGCTAATAATCGCTGGCTGCTTCAGCCGCTGCCCAGGCCAAGCGCTGCAATGCCACACGGCAGGCAGCTGCCGCAGTGCCCCACACCGCTCTCTAGCGTGAGGTGCACCGGAGTCCCAGGCTGTCACAGTTGGACGTCACGAGTCTGTAGGCACTTGTGAGACATGGAGTGCCAAAGCGGTTCATGTCCGACTTCGGCAGCACATCACGTTGAGCTGAGCAAGGGCGCATGAGGGGAGGGCTTGCACACAAACTGCCACGCTTTGTTGCCCTCCCTGCCTTGCCCGCCCAACGCGCAAGTGTGACCAGCCCCACTGACATGCACATGGAATATCATGCCTGTTACAGCGCCCTACGGGCCTTTTTACAGTGGGCCTCACTGCTGGTCACCGCTGAATACACATCATCGCTGCCACACAGGCAGAGGGGCACGTTCGCCACAGCCCTGACACGTGCAGCCAGCCAACGGTGGCTGCTCTCAGGGTTCATTGCGGTTCGCCGTACGGTAGTTTACGAAAGCCGCACGGGCCGCCATGCTCAAAGCAGCCATGCATGGCCCCTGCGTCGCCTGCAACGCCTCCACTTCAGGTTCCTCCACTTCAGGTGCGAGCCCTAGCCCACAGGTGAGCCAAAGCCTCCCGTCCAGCCCTCGTGGCCCACGCATGCGCTGCCGCGGCACGAAAGACGCCAGGCGGCAACCTGCACGGCGCAACCGCTGCCCTACTGCTGGCACATCTCGCCCTTGTCCCACCTTCCCCTCACCCCACCCCTGCACCCACCCCCGGCGCCGCGCTGCTCAGCACACGCAGCTCCCTGGCAGGGTCAGGCGTGCAGCGCGACCCCCACATCAAACGCGAGCAGCCTGCCCCCGTCGGCGCCCGCCATCTCGATGCGGAAGTCTGTGTCGCTTGCGCGCGTTGCCGTGATGGTGGCCTGCCACGGCGCCGCTCGTCTCACCGGCTGCCAGGCTGGCCGGCACGGTGCAGCCAGCCGGGCTCACGCAGCCGCGTCTGAAGGCAATCAGCACGGCAGGCAGGCAACAGGCTCTCAGGAGCTTGCAGCGCAGCGTGTCACGGCGGGCGCTGCGGTGGTATCGCAAGCGCACATGCTGGGTTGCAGCCTGTGCGAGGCGTGCTGGGTGGGCTCGGTGCCAGTTCAAGCAGCCCATACATGCGAGCCTGGTGTGGCACAAGCGCAGCCCCGCCCACACCAGGCGCCGCGTTCGGGCCACATCAGGCGCCGCGCAAGGCCGGGCTCACCTGCTCTGCAAGCCAGGGCGTGCGCTCGCAGCCGCCCTTGTAGGCGCGCACGGTGTAGCCGGCCGCCAGGCGCGGGTCGCCGTCGGCAAACAGCCCGATTGCGGCAAAGCCGTGCCCCACCAGTAGCGATGCGGGCACCATGGGCGCCGCCGGGAAATGGCCCGCCACGCGCGCGGGGTCGCCCACCGTGAACTTGGCCACGCGCACGTCGGCGGCGGGCGCGCACGTCTCTGCGGCGCCGCCCGGGGGCGCGCACATCAGCTCCCGACGCTGAGCACACAGGCAGGTGTCCGGCTGGGCTCCGGGCTCTGGGCGCAGAGCTCGGCGGTGGTGCGGCCCGGCCGCCTGCGCGCACAGCTCAGCTACCCCCATCCAGAGCCTCGTTGGCGGGCCACATGACAGTCCAGGGCATGCGCGCGGGGGTGCCCTGCCAGCCCAGGGAGTGTGTTGCCAGGTTGCATCGGGGCCTGCCGGCGGCGCCGTCCGCGCGGCCCAGCCAGCGCTGCGCCGGAAGGCCCAGGGGTTCAGGCGCCCTTTGCGCTGGCGCCGCCGCCCTGTGAGCGTCGCATCCAGCCCTTGACAGGGCATGCGCTGGCGGCTGTTGCCCGAGCGCTGGCGGCCGCCCCCCCGGTCCCCACACCGCCGCCTCAGGTCTGCCAGCATGCAGGCTGGGGCCGGCGTCGGGCGGCACCGTCAAAGCGCACGACGCTCTTGTACGGCTCGCGCAGCGCCGAGCACTGCGCCGCGTACGCCGCCGCGGCCTCGTCGGACAGGAAAGCGCGCGCAAACTTTTGGCGGTAGGCCTCTTCGGTCAGCACCAGGTAGCGCACCTGCGCACGTGCAGCGCGGATGTCATGTGGGCATAAGCGGTGTGGAGCCGCGCTCGAGCATGCTGGCAACAAGCGCTGTGACGAACGAGCACTGTCCTAACATCGCAGAGCCTGCTCCCCGCCGATCGCGTTTTTGCCTGGCCAGCGGCGTGCGCATACGCAGCTCCGCGCAGGCATCCGGCACAACGGCGCTGCGGCACAGATAGCTCTGTCTGCACCACGTTGTCCCCTTCGTTCGCCCGTGGCGAGTCAGGGCATGCTCCAACAAAGCATCTGCCCAAGATGGCCGTCAAGCGGGCTCTGCGGAGGCCCAGGCGCGCCTTGAAGGTGCCGTAAGGCCGGCCGTCCGCAACGTACTGGATTTTGACAGAGGCCATGCCGCGGCCGAACACGCCCACCCTGGCCTCCATGCGCACCTCTCGGCACGCGCTCAGGTCGGGCACCGGGCTCGCGCCTGCGCACCGCAGGCGCCCTCGGCATCAGCATGCGCAGCATGCACGCGCACTGAGCAGCTGCCGGACTGATGCGCTCGGTATGGGCCTCCGCCGTAAGCCCGCCGCATGAAAGCCTCTCATGAGGGCGCGCCAGCAGGAGCCGTGCCAGCCCACGCCTCGAGCGCCAAACAGGGCTGCCGGCGAGGTGCTCCTGCCGCGACGCGTCCGGGGTCCGTCCAGCTGCCCGCGAGCAGAGCGCACGGCAGCCTGCAGGCATGGGGTGCTGCACGGCGCCTGGGGAGTGCGCGCGGGCGCGCGCCGCTGGCAGCAAGCTTGTGCTCCGCCTGGAAGCCCAGGTAAAAGTGCTTGCGCCGGTCCGGGTTGACCGTGGCCGCCGCCAGCATGCCCAGGTTGGCCGCATGCCGCGTGAGCTCCTGCGGCGCGGGCGTGCGCCTCAGCGCCGGGCTCCCCGCACGCCCTGGCACATGCGGCGCGCGGTGGCACGGCCGGCTGGCGGGCTGCGTGTCTCGCCGGCTCTGACCGCCGGACGGGGGGCCTGGTGCGCTGCCCGCTGCCAGGCGGCTGGGCGCGCCTGCGTGCTCATGGCGCTGCGGTTCTCCGCCATCAGGTCCGACTCGCGCTCAAACACGCCCGCCGCAGCGCCCGCGCCCACCGTCACGGAGCCCATCTGCGCAGGGGCGCGCGTCGTGCGGTAAGCGCCCTACTGCGCATGGGCAGGCTCATGCGCGCTGGGAGGAGAGCTCGCGCAGCTCCCGTGTGCTTGACATGGATCCGCCTGGAGCGCACATGCACAGCCATTGCGGGCGCTGGGAGAGCATGCAGGCAGGCAGCATATGGAGCCCATGCACCGGCATGCAGCGCAAGGGCGGTCATGAGGCCGCCGGCAGCCACGCATGCGCCGGGCCCTGAGGGCTCGCGCTGTTGCGCATCCGTGTCGTGGCCGGACCTGCATGTAGGGCGCGTGCGCGTTGGCCAGCTCGCACGCCATCGCGGTCGTCAGCGGCGCCGCGGGCGGGCGCGCGGGTGCCACCTGTGCGCACGGCTCGCCTGGGCGCCATGCATGCGGCGTGGCAGCACACGGCCAAGGTAGCTGCAGCTCGCAGAACGATGAGCGGCGGATGTGCTGCTGCCCAGACAGCGCAGGCAGTGTCTCGTGAGCTGGAGGGAGGTGCACCGGCAGCGCGTGCGCGGCGCTGGGCAGCAGCGCGGCGTCCACTGCGACGACGTTGTTGCTGAAGCTGGGCGCTGCCGCGCCGGGGCCCCCAGCGCTGCCCGCCGCTACGTCCGCCACCAACGCGGCCTCAGCATCGGCGGTGGGCGTGCGTCGCGGCGGCGCGCCTGCCGTGCGCGCGGCCGGCGCCGGCGGCGCGACCGCGCGGCGCACGACGCTGCGCCGCCGAGGCGCGCGCGGCGAGGAGGGGGCGAGCGGCGGCGCTGCCGCGCCGCTGCGGCCTGGCTTGGCTAGGCAGGTCACCAGCGGTTTCATCGTGCCGCCTGCCGCGTGCACAATCATGGGTGAGCAGGAACAAGGTGCTGTTCTGGCAGCGCCGGGCGCCGTGCTAGCGCGAGACACGGGCTGCACGCAGTTGCAGGCTACTGCCGCTGCACAGAGTAAGGCAACCTCCAGGCAGTTGTTCTGCTCAATTCAAGTTTCAGGGGCCTGCAGGCAAGTTGTCGGGAGCCCAGTCAAGGACGCGGGCTCGGGCATCCAGAGGCCTGTCTGCCCTTAGCGCAAGCTCGCCTGTGCTCAGTGGACACCCACGTGTCAACCACAAGGTGGTGAGGCCGCTCAACGCTTAGGCACCGGCCAGATTGGTCGAAGTGGTGTGTCGAGTTGTGGAGTGCACCTTATTTACTGCAGGGCCCGATTGCGGCGTTGGTGCCCTGGTGGACCGCGGGCGCACGCCTGTCCAGCACAGTGCCGATTCTGTCCCAGGTTACCTCAGCCGGGCAGCATCCGCACGTCGTACCCGCCAAACATCCATCGAACTGCCTATAAACAGTGTGCCTGCGGTCTCTCTCCGCTTCCTGGGCACAGGTCGCTGGGCTGCTCACGGGAGAAACCTAGCATTTGTACTCGCACGGAGCTAGGGCTAGACCAGCTAGACGATTACGCAGCGAGGTTGGGCATGCTCTGCATCCGGAAGGGAAGTGCGGAAGGCTTGCCCCCCACTCAACAGAGCCCTGTCCAGAGCAAGGCACCAGTGTCATGAGTGTCAGTCATTTTGAACACTTGCTCTTTGCGCAAGTGCTCACAAGCTTGCGACTTAAGCTGAAAGTGATTCGAGTTGGTCTGACATGGTGCCCAAAATCTTTGTCTGGTCGCACGTGCCTCACAGTCACTGTCACGCACCTCAGCAAGCACACCTGATGGGCCTAGATAAATGTCCCCTACTCCCCACTTTCCGGAATGGCATTTCCCGGAAAAGGCCCTTGCGGCGAAGTAGTCTTCAGAGTACGACTGGCGCTGTGTTGGGCTCATCAATTGGTCACAGCAGCGGCAACGCGGCTCAGGCGGAGCAAAGAGCCGTCAGTGCTGCGGAACACAGCATTCGCAGGCCGACAGATTTGAAGTTGTCCTGCCCAAGGGCGCAGCGATGGCCGTCTCGGACGGCGTGCCAGTGCTGCTGGCCTGCCTGGCGTGCGTCGGGGCGCTGCTGGCGAGCTTTGTCTACAGGTGAGCAAGGGGCGAGGCCAGCTTCAGGCTGCACACCCCGACGGTGGCTGTAGGAGCAACCAACAACAGCCAGCTGCCAGCGCAAGGCGCCAGCGGGGCGCCGAGCCTGCACTGGCCCTGCGCGCAGGTCTCTGCGCACCTGGGCGATGCTGCGGCACCTGCCCGGGCCGAAGGAGGCCTCGCTGCTGCGCGGGTCGCTGGCATCCATCCTGCACCCGCACAACCACCGCATCTTCACCGCGTGGGCCGACACGTACGGCTCCGTCTTCCGCGTGCGCGCCGTGTGGAAGCAGGTGCGCTCGCGCCCGCGCCCGCGGCCTGCATGCGTCCGCGCATGCGCCCCCCGTGCCACTGCGTCGCCGACACACGCGGGCTGCACAGCGCTTCTGTGCAGAAAGCGGCCTGCGTGTGTACGTAAGCGCGCCGCAGCGGAGCCAGGCAGCGAGTCACCGATGGGGCTTGGCGGCGCGCAGCTGGTGTTTGTCACGGACCCGCGGCTGGTCGCGGAGGTGTTCCGCAAGAGCAAGGAGCTGGACAAGGACTGGCGGCTGCTCGCGCCCTTCAGCCAGGCGCGCGGCCTGCGGCGCAGCCTGACCTGCCCGCGCCCAGGCTGGCCCGCCAGGCGGGCGGAGGCTCGGCGCTGGGCCAGGGGGAGGCACGCCGCCTGCGTCGCTGCGCGAGGCGCTTCGCAGCAGCCTGTTGCATCCGTGACCGCCGGCGGCCCCCAGCTCTCCCCCGCCGACAGCCCAGGGCCGCTGGGGCGCGCAGATGATGAGCCCGCACGGCCACGCCAACATCGTGAGCGCCTCCACGCACGACCCCTACTGGAAGGCCGTGCGCAAGGGCATCGCCGTGGCCTTCCGTGCCAACAATATGCGGTGCGGCGCGGCGCCTGGCGGCAGCCTGCCGGCTGCAGGCCCTGAGGCCATCCCCCGGATGCATCACTTAGCAGGGCGGACTGCAGGCTGAGCTACATCCTTGCTTTGCAAGGACGTCCGCGCTGCAGCAGCAGCCGGCAGGCGCGGGGACCGATGCGGGCCTGAGCGCCGCACAGCGTCTGCTCAGCAGCTCCGGGGAGCGTGCCGCGAGGGCGCACAGGCCGAGCCGCGCCTTGCCAAGCCCGCGCGGCGGTCGGCTGCGCAGGGCGGGCTTCCCGCGCGTGGTGGAGGCGGGCCGGCAGCTGGTGGACGTGCTGCGCGCGGTGAGTGCGGGCGGCGGCACGGTGGACATGAGCGACGCGCTGCTGCGCGAGTCCATCGACGTGATCGGTGCGCTCGCGGGGCCGCTCCAGCCGTCGCACCCCCGGGCGCTCCGCCCTGGGGGAGCCCATCGGCCCATCGGCCGCAGGCAGGCCCATGCGCAGGGCCGCCACGCACGCAGCACTGGGAAGGCGCCTCTGCTCTGGGCGCCTGTGCTGGTGCAGCACTGGTAGGGTGCCCGGCTTGCTGTATGCGCAGAAGCCTGTTCCGACGCCGCCTGACGCATGCGAACGCTGCGGCGCAGGGCGCTTTGGCTTTGACCGCGACATGGGCGCGACCAAGGCCATGGCGGCCGCGAGCGAGCCGGGCTGCGCGCCCGGCGCGAGCACGGACGCGGTGCAGCTTACGGCGCTCGCGCTGACCGAGGTCAAGCTGCGCTTCTACGAGCCCTTCCGGCGCTTCAAGGTCTGGCGCGAGGTGCGCGCCCTGCTGCCTGTGCTTGGGACCGCGCTCCGAGAGCCAGCTTGAGCACGGCCTGCTGCGCGCCCATCATGCACGCCGTGTCACTGGCAAAGCACTGCATGAAGCGCCCGCCCGAAACTTGCCCGCGAGCGGGCGTGTAAGGGCGGCTGTGCACAGGACGTGCGGAACGGCCGCGAGACCTTCCGGAGGTACCAGGAGATGCTCAAGGGGCTGCTGGCGCACATGCATGCGGAGGAGCCCTCCCCCGACACGCTCGCCGGCTGCCTGCTGCAAGTGCCGGACCCGCACACGGGTGCGCGCGCCCTCCACTGCAGTCGCACATCAGAGAGAGCGGCCGCTGAACTGGGGCGGCACGCGGGGGACCCGGGGATGGTGTGCCGAGGAGCGGGCGAGCGCTGCGGCAATGCAGTGGGTGTAGCATACGTGCGGCATCCTGTCCTGGGTAGGGCTGGGGTGCGGCGCGGCGGCCCTCCACCGCTTGCACGCAGGGCTGGCCGCGACACAGCCCGCGCGCGCCAGCAGCACGGCGCTTCTGTGGTGGCGAGGCGCGCCGCCAGCGTCCGCGCCAGCCTGTACGGCAGGGGCCTCGCGCCCTGTGACATGCGCATGAGGCACGCCGGGGCCGCGCAGGCAAGCCGCTGAGCGATGAGCGGCTGCTGCCGGAGGTGGGCGCCATCTTCATGGCCGGCTTCGACACGAGCGGCCACACCGCGACCTGGGTCCTCTTCCTGGTCTCGCAGCACCCCGAGGCGCGCCCGTCACGCCAACACTGGGCAGCACCGGGCGCCATGTGTGCCACTCTTGGCTCTGCAGTGACTGAAGCCTCATCTTACCATCACCAAGAAGGGCGGCGTCCCCTGGCGCTGGCGACCTGTAAGCTGCAGGCTGCATGCCGGGCGCCCGCGCATCTGTGTGCTGCTGGCATCACCTGCGGGATTTTGTATGTGATGAGTTGGCCCGGGCTGCAGTGGCACGCATGCCCACGCGCGTGCGCTGAGGCAGAGGGGCGCAGTCGCCTGCGCTCCCGCCGCACAGCGCGCGCCTCGGCCGCGCCAGGCTCAGGCTTGGGCGCTCAGCGGTGCCGCCGGGTGCAGGTGGAGCGGCGCGTCGTGGAGGAGCTGCGCGGGCAGGGGCTGCTGGCCGAGCCGGGGCGGCCGCGCCCGCGGCTGCCCACCTACGACGACGCCGAGGCGTTGCCCTTCCTCAAGGCGGTCATGAACGTGCGCGCGCGACCCGCCGCGCGCACCCGGCTGCGCGCCTGTGGCGTGCCGGCCCGCGCGTTTGCCATGCGGGGAGCGTTGCTCTGGTCGGCGCCGGCGCGCGCCTTACCTGTCGCAAATCTGTCAGGGTGGCCGGCGCCATGCACCAAGAGCGGATGCAAACAAACAACTCTTGCATGGCGCGTGATCGGACGCCCGCCCAGTGCAGGCTGGGGTGCCAGAGCGGCGCGCATGCGGGGCGGCCCGCGCGGCGCAGGAGACAATGCGCATGTACCCGGCGGTCGGCACGGCGACCACGCGCGTCAGCCACGACGCCGACATTGCACTGGACGGCGGGCGGCTGGTCATCCCGCGCGGCGCGGCCATCCGCCTGCACATCCACTCCATCCAGAACTGCGCGTCCAACTGGGCGCGGCCGGGCGAGTTCGACCCGGACCGTTTCCTGCAGGCGCGCCGCGCCCCGCGCCGGGCAGCCGCCTGCAGGGGGGTGTGCCCTGGGTGGACGGGGCGTCTGGCGAAAGTGCGTGCCTGGTGTGCTGCATTGCTGCTGGCAGACTGGCCGCGGCGTCGCACTGCAGGCGGGCCAGCGGCGTCACGCGCAGCCGCAAGCACTAGGGCAGACCACAGTGCATGGAGATCCCAAAGCCGTGACTCGGACCTACCCAGCGCGAGGTCTGTCAAGCTGGCGCGTGCCGCAGCTTGCCACACAGCCAGCCTGTGAGGCCGGCCTGCGAGGCGATCGCAGCCTGACGCAGGCCCGCCGCGCGCGCAGCCGGATGCGGAATTCATGCCGGCGCAGCCCGCCAAGGCCGCCGCGCCTGGGGCGCGCGCCGGCGATGGCGCGACGCACATCGTGGCGTCGGCCGGTCAGGCGGCGGCCGGCGCGGCCGCTGAGGGCGCGGAGGGCGCGGCGGGCGGCGGCAGGCGCTCCCGCCGCTTCATTCCGTTCAGCGACGGGGTGCGCGCCCCGTGGCGGCCCGCGTCAGGTGGGCTGACACTGCCTGCTCCAACGGCATCAGCGGCATGCTGGGAAAGGCGACCGTCAGTACAGCATGTTGAAGGTTTGCCTGTCAAAGGCGGTGAGAGGAACAGCATGTGCCAGCAGTGCAGGGGGCTGACGCGGCGCGCGAGCGGCCGCCAGGTGCGGAGCTGCGTGGGCTACCCGCTGGCGCGCCTCAACCTGGTCAGCTCGCTGGCGCAGCTGTACGGCAACTTCACGTTTGAGCTGGCGCCCGAGGTGAGCCCTGCCGCAACTGCGAAGCGGCGTTGCTGCGGAGCGGCGTGCAGCGGGTGTCTGTCTTTGGGGCGTGGTCGTGTGTCAGAAGCAGCGGATTCGATCGCCGGGCCAGCCTTGCACAGTGTACCCGCACGTGTGGCTGTGGAGGCTCGTGAGCCCTGCACGCCCGCGGAGGGGCGCCCACCGCAGGCCCGCAGAGCGGCGTGTGTACCTATACGCTTTGCTAGCTGCGGGCTAGTTCGTCTGTCGAGCGGACGCACCTCGAGACCGCCCTGCGCGAGCAGATGGGCGGCGCGGCGGGCGTGCGCGCGGCGGAGCGGGCGTCCATCACACTCGCGTGCGCCAAGGGCATGAAGATGGTCTGCCGCGAGCGCGTTGCTGCCTGAGCGACGCAGGCAGCCGGGTAGGACTGGGTGTGGGGAGGGGAAGACAGCTCCTTACAGCTACGGGCATGCCTGTAGCTCTTTCAATGGTTTGTGTCTCCTGTAACGGCATTGGGCTCTCACGCCTCGAAGTGGGGGGGAGGACGTCAGTCACTGGCCTGGGGAGCGCCCGGCCAGGTTCAGCCGTGCGTGTGTGTGCGACGAGGCGTGCAGCGGGCATAGGCTGCCATGCTGCGCGTTTGTGAAGTGGGTGGACGCATGCATGCGCTCGGTGTACGGTTTTGTGGGGAGGGGTGAGCAGGCGCCCCCGTGTGGGGCTGGGTGGCAAGGCGCTCATGGGCCTCGCGGGCCCGGCAGTCCATGCTGTGCATGCTGCCGGGGAGAGTGCTTGGGGAGGCTGATAGCGGCAGGTTGATGGCACTGCCCGACGCGGCCAGCTGCGGCAGGCGGCGCTGGCTGGCCTGAGTGGGCCAGGCCTGGCACGCCATGCTGGGGCGCTCGCAAGGCCTGGCCCTTTGGGCCTGTCCCATGCTGCACACTCCGCCTGGCTCTGCAAACCCCAGCCATGCGCTCTGGGAGACTGCCTGTCACACAAAAAAAGGTGCCATGTTGGATCGTGACCGGGCGTGGGCAGCCGTTACATGCCTTTCACATGCTCGTCCGCGGATGTGCATGGCGTCTGTATGGTTCAGAAGGCTTGCGCACAGATTTTGGTAGGTGAAGTTGGGTCCAGACCACCCGCCCCCGGGCGAATGCTGCTTTGCAGCAAGCTGCACAGCTGTGTGATGGGGACGCCATCAAGGCAGCCTGGGTGTCCAATGATGTCTGTGCCTGGCCAGGTGATGCCGCGGCCCTTGCAGCCCTGACAGCATGTAGTGCAGGTCACGAGGCGCAGTCAGCGCCAGCTGGCAGCGGGGTCAATGCCTGTGCGCGCTGAGGGGAACTTTGCATGCAGCCAACCAGCCATAATTAATTGCCACCCCCTGTTCATGCCGCTCCGCCATGTTTTTGTGCCAGAACTGCGTGCCATGTAAGCGATGCGGAAGAGCATTCGTCGCTTTTGCTGGGCGTGGGTACATCTTGACATTCCCTTTAGTTACTTGGAGACTATCTTGCCATTACATGCATAAAGTCAGCTTAGGTGCCAAGGCCTGGCCGCCAAGGGTAAGGGCTCATATGGTGCGCTTACCAATCCCGAGCTGCCGACCGACATAACCGAAGGGCAAATCGCTGCGTACGCGTGCTTGCCAGCAGACACAGTAGCGTGGTACCACGCAGCCTCAGCCTGTGCAGCAACCCTTTAAAGCGCAAACGCGTCCTGCGACCAGAAGGCCAAAGTGAGTGATCTGCTTCAAGGTATACAGGGGCAACTGCAAGAGGCAGCGTGGACGCGCGTTGAAGCGCAACAGGTGCTCACTGCCTCTGGATCACTGGTTGGCGCTGCCCGGCTATGACTCGCATGTCGTCCAGTCTTCAGTCTTTTTGCGTGTGCAGGCCTGGATGTGAAGCCGCGCAGCCGCTGTAGGAGCTCTGCACCAGCACTGCTTCTTCCCTTGTGAAGCGTAAGTGGCAACGACTGGCGCACCGCACGCGCTTTGACAAGCCCGGCCGGGCAATGCCCGGTCAGCGGTCCTCTGCTTACGTCACCGCGGCGCTGCTGCTGCCGCTCCTGTGCCACACAGCAGCGCCTGCGGACCGCAACGCGACTGCGAGCTCACCAGCCATAACAGGTGAGCGCCGTCATGCGTCACAGCTGACCGTGTTTGTGTGTTGCCAGCGGGACCCAACACCTGTGGCGCGTACATCCGTCAAGTGGAAACCCAAGCGCTGCGGTTGCGACGGTGGCCGTGTCAGCAGCACCTGTGGTCGCAGCTTGCAGCTGCCCAGGCTGCAGCGGCTCGCGTGCCAGCGCTCACGGGCGCCCACGGCGGCGGCGCAGCCGAGACGCTCGCGTCTGTGCAGTCGGCGCTGGGCGCGGGCGCGCACCTGCTGGACGCGCGCGCGCAGCCGGCGCAGGCGCCCGCGCAGGCCGCCGCGCCCGAGGCCATGCCCTCGGCGCCCGGCGCAGGCGCCGCTCAGGCCGCATCGCAGCCTGTGGGTGCCCCAGCCGCCGCGCCTGCTGCTGCCGCGTCGCCCGGGCAGGCAGGCCTGCGCGGGATCGCAGGGCCTGCGCACGCACCGGCGCCTGCGGCGCAGCCCGCACGCGCCGAGCAGGCGGCGCCGCCGGCGCCGCCGCCGGTGGCGCCCTCGCCGCCGCCGCCGCCGACCGCGTTCGCGACGCCGGCGCCGCCCAACGCGCCGCTGCCGGACAGGCCGACGTTCTGGTGGGGCACCGCGACGGCGGCCTTCCAGGTGGAGGGCTACGTGACGGCGGACGGGCGCGGCGTCAGCATCTGGGACACCTTTGGCGCCACGCCCGGCAAGACGCACAACGGGGACACAGGTGCGCCGCGCGCGCTCACGCGCGGCCTGGGCGTGGCGTGCCGCCCGAGCGCCCTGCACGCGCGGGGCGTGCGCAGCCGTGGGTGCGACTTTGCCATTCTCGGGTGTGCTGAGGAGCCCACTGAATTACGCCTGGGCCCCTTTCCAAAACTAAAAGAGAAGGAAAAATATCAGAGCTGCCTGGGTCGCCCGCGTCCACGTATGCATAGCACGCCTGCGTGCACAGTCTCTGAAGCACACCGGTCCATGCTGGTTCGAGCAGAAGACTCGTGCGGGCCCGCCCACCCAGGTGCCCCGAGAGCAGACGGGTCAGCAGGGCTCGCCTCCCCTCGGCCACAGAGGAGGCAGTGCGGCGCGCCGTGCCAGCCCTCCCCCGCCCGCACGCACCGAGCAGCGCTGGGGCGCGCCGCCGCCAGGCGCCACGGCAGACGAGTTCTACCGGCGCTACCCGGCCGACATCCGGCTCATGCGCAGCCTGGGCGTCCGCCACTTCCGCATGTCCATCGCCTGGCCGCGCGTGCTGCCGCAGGGCGCCGGGCCGGTCAACGCGGCCGGCCTGGCCTTCTACCTGGGCCTGGTGGAGGCGCTGCAGGCGGCGGGCATCCAGCCGTACGTCACGCTGTGCGTGCCCGGGCCTCGCGCGCCGCGCCGCCGCGCCGCGCCACAAGCGGGCTGCGTGGCTGGCGGCGCTGCTGCGGCGCGCCGCGGGCCGGGGCGGCGGGCGCGTCCGGCCCCGGCGGGCGCGCTGCATGCGGGCGGTGGGGGCACGGAGACGTGGCCCGCGCGCCGGGGCCCTGCGACGCAGGCGGCAGATGCCCCTCCGCCGCGCCGCAGGTACCACTGGGACCTGCCGCAGGCGCTGCAGGACAGCTACGGCGGCTGGAACAGCAGCCGCATCGTGGACGACTTTGCAGAATACGCGGCGACGGTGTTTGCGGCTCTAGGGCAGCGCGTCACGTACTGGACCACCTTCAACGGTGCGCGGCGCAGCCTCGGCGCTCCCAGGGTGTAGCGCTGGAACAGCTCCAGCCATGGCCGCGATGCATTGAATGCTCCAAGAAGGAAAAAGACAATCACCGGCCATTAAGGAGCTGCCGAGCGGTGCGCTGACGCGCGCCTGCGGCGCCATGCAGAGCCGTGGTCGTTCTGCTTCCTGGGCAACGCCAACGGCCAGCACGCGCCCGGCCTTCAGGATCGGGTGCGGCCCGCCCCCCGGAGGGGCCGCTGCGCTGCGTGCATCGAGGCGGCGGGGTGCATGCAGGGTTGCCACATGGGCCCACCAGGCCAGCTGCACGAAGTCGTGGAGTGTCTCCAGCACATGGGACGACCGCTCGTAGCAATGGAAAGGCCACATTGGAGTGCGAGCTGCGCATCGCGCGTTGCGCGCACATGCCGCCGGGGAGGGCGGGCCTGCTGGCAGTGTGCAAGCGGTCGGGCGGGGGTCTGGCGTCCCACCGCGAGCGGCTCCGGCGCGCAGGCGGTCGCCTGGAACTGCGTGTACCATGTGCTGCTGGCGCACGCGGCCGCCGTGAAGCGCTTCCGCGCGCTCGTGCCGGGCGGGCAGATCAGCATGAACATCAACTGCGACTGGGCCGAGCCGCGCACGTCCTCCGCGGCGGACCAGGCGCGCCCGGCAGCCGCGCCGCGCGAGGCCCCGCTCCCAGCGCATGCGGCCCGGCAGGGCCGGTCCGCGGCGTCTCAGCCGGTCCCGCATCAGCACGGCGGCGGCGCTCGCTGGCATAGGGCTCTCGCCCCGTGCTCGCCCGTGCTGCGGGCGGCTTGCGTGCAGCTGCGCTGCAGCGACCCGGGGCCCGAAAGCTGCAGACGCTCGGCATGCTCCCATGGCTGATCCGGCGCACGGCGCCGCTGCGCGAGGCGGGGCGGTCCCCACAGGCGCGCTGGCCTGCGCACGCAGGAGGCAGCGCAGCGCAAGCTGGAGTTCCAGGCTGGCATCTTTGGCGACCCGCTCTACTTTGGCGAGTGGCCGGCCTCCGTGCGCGCGCGCGTGCCCTACCTGCCCGTCATCACGCCACAGCAGGCGCGCGCGGTCCGCGGCGGCCCTGCCCGGAACCCTGCGGCCGCATGCAGCTCAACCGCATGCCTGGGCGATGATATATAGTGGCATGTGGGCTTTGTTTCGGGCGGGATGTGATGCTGACTTCACTCCGGACACGCTTGGATGCTGTGCGGGCCAAAGCCCCACCCTGCAGGGACCTCAGTGGGGCGGCCGCGCGCAGGGGGCTGACATGAAGGGGACGCTCGACTACTTTGCGCTGAACCACTACACCTCACTGTGCGCGCCCTCCGAAGCGTCCGCGAGCGCCTGCCCCCTCCCTGTGCGCTCCTGCTGTGCGTCAGCGCGACAAGTTGCAGCGCATGTGCTTTATGGCAGGAACCAGCACACGAGCGTCGCCGCAGCGCAATACTGGTCGCCTGGACGCCGCTTGCTCGCACCTGCTGTGCACGGCGTGCAGCCGCCAAGGCCCCACGCGCCACCAAGTACCCGACAGCTTGGCTACATGCTTGCCGGAGCTTGACACGGGGCCGCCGCGCGGCGCGCCGCGCGCGCAGGTATGTGAGGGATGCGCCGGGCTACTATGGGCTGGAGGCGCGCTCGGACCTGAGCGCGAGCGCGAACGGCCCGCAGGGCCTGATCGGCGCGCAGGCGGACAGCGACTGGCTGTACCGCGTGCCCTGGGGGCTCCGCAAGATGCTGCGGTGGGTGCATGAGAGGTGCGCCCGGCGCTGCCGGGCCCTCCGCGCCGCTTGCCGGACGCTTCCGGGCGTTTGCGTGCTGCAGGCTGCGCAGGCTGAGCATTTTCTGAACGCATTGTGCTGACATGATTTCGACATCTTTTGGCTCCTTGTGAAGAAATGCACTCAGCCCGGCGCGGGATGGCAGCCTGTCAAAGCTTTGCTGTGCTCCAGGAAGGCTGGGCTGCGCAGGCGTTTATCAGGCGCCTTCCACAGGGCACACTACTGGGGTGCTGGCGGGCGGCTCTGAGGGCGGGGCGCGCGCGCGCCGGGCGCGCTCAGGTACCGCCCTGCGGACATCTACGTGACGGAGAACGGGTGCGACGTGCCGGGCGAGGACAAAATCCCGCTGCCGGACGTGCTGGACGACACCTTCCGCGTCGACTTCTACCGCGGCTACGTGCAGGCCGCGCAGGAGGCGGTGACGTACGACGCGGTGCCGCTGCGCGGCTACTTTGCCTGGTCGCTGCTGGGCGCGCGCCCGCCGCCAGGCCGCGCCGGCCTGCCGCACTGTGGGGCGGCCTACACGTTGTCTTGCTGCACATGGTTGCGCGTGCTGAGCCGCTCCGACATGCATGCTACATGCATGGGCTGTCGTCGGGCACGGGCCAGCCTGCCAGCACCATGCCGCAACAGTCTGCCTATGATGCACCTCCGCGTCAGGCATCCTTGGGCGCTTACTCATGCACGGGTCGGCTCTGTTGAAAACGCCTACACACAGACAGCAGGACGGCGCCGCCAGTCTGCCATCTGTGTGTACAGGCACGACGCAGAGGCTGGCAGCGCTCACTGGCAGCGCCCCGCGCGGCGCAGACAACTATGAGTGGGCGGACGGCTACGCCAAGCGCTTTGGCATCGTGTACGTCAACTACACCACGCAGCAGCGCTACATCAAGCGCAGCGCGCGCGTGCTAGCCAACATGTTCGGCACCGTCTAGGCGCTGTGCGGCGGCGTCCAGGCGTCCGGCTCGCGGGGCGGCCGCCCGCCGGTGTAGCCACCCGTAAAGCTTGGCGGGTGCATGCCAGCACGGTGTGGACACCGAGCGGGGTGGGCGGTAGGTGGGGCACTTGTGAATAAAGAATAGCGAGTAAGACCTTGCAAGCTCATAGTTGGGTGGCTGCTGGTGGCCATGCGGATGGGCATGGCAGTCACCCTCACCTTCTGCTCTGCTCCAGCTTGTGCGAGCTTGATGGCGTGACCGTCGCCTGGCTTGACCAAGCGCTCGTGCTACAATGAGCACACGACCATATCTGCGCTGCTGCTGTGCGCTCTGTGCGCATGCTGCAAGTCCTTGTTAGGTGTTCTGCATGTGAGGGCGTGGCTGCAGCAGTGCGTGTTTTGCACAGTTGTCGCACCCACACGCAGGACACCCTGTCGCTTGTTACAGGATCGGAGGCCCGTCTGTACAGAGACACAGAGACCGCTAACAGTGAGCAATGCTGACTTGGATGCAGTACAGGAATAACTGCTGCTTGAGGTCATCAAGCAGCGCTTTTGGCAGCAGACAGATTTGCTTGTTAGCTTGGTTTGCCTGTGCTGCGCTCTGTACTAGCATCGGGAACGTACAGTGCGCCTTATGCTGCCTGCAAGACATAGCGCTGCCTTTTCAAGAGCAGTCAAGAGGCACTTGGCACTGCTGAGGGCAGGCTCACAGGTTTGCTGGAATGTTGCGCCTGGCATCTTCCAGGGTAGATGGAGTAGATTAGAGTGGAGCAGCTGTGTCTGATTGCGGCGTCGCACACTGACTCAGCAACCTCATGGCGCTTCTGTGGCTTTGTAGGTATGTTTGCGCTCTGCGCTGCAACTGTTTCATGCGTGAGGCTGGGAGGTGTGTGCAGCAGGCTCCCAAGGCCATCTGTTACATGTACATGTGCCATGCTATGCATGCACTTAAAGGGCATGAGAGACCGCACCCGCACACACATCAACCACACTGCCATTCTGCACACTCTCACGCCCATCCAAGAACCATGTCGCCGGCTGTGACACAAAATTGAAGCTCACAGATCATCTTCTGCAGGGTCTGCTGTCCCACAGTGGTTCAATGCCAGTGTTTGCACGTCGCCCTCTGGACTCATCTTGCAAAGGTGCGGCTCAGCCTCGGTGCTCGTGAGCACCGTTTGCACACACGCCAGCCTGAAAAGCACGCATGTGTGCTTCAAAATTCACGTGCTAGAAACGCTCAGCCTTCAATCGTAAGGCGCGACCGTCTGCAACTCTCCAGTCAGTCTTCATACATTTGCGCAGGAGCGAGCGAATTCCATCTGAAGGTATGGTCGTGCGCCCAGACCAATGAGCCAGGTCAAAATCTGTCCGAGGCACCCCCATGCCCGCTCGAGCCTCGCGCAGGCAGCACAGCCAGCCTCGCTTATTCCCCTGCACAAAACTCATGTCCATAGCTACTGCTGGTCCATGCCGCAGGGCCGCGCGAACACAGCGGCCTGTCACACCGCTGGCTTCCAGGGCTTGGCGCCGTCCTCAGAGCCCACGGAGAGCGCGTCGGAGGGCGACGGCCGCTGTTCAGCCCCGCCCTTCGGCCCGGCATTGGCGGCGGGCGCAGGCGCGGCAGCGCCGGCGTCCAGGCGCGCGCCAAGGATGCGGCGCCACACGGGGTGCCGGCGCCACAGCAGCCGCATCTCCTCGATGGGCACGCCCTTCGTCTCGGGCAGGAACACCCAGACAAAGCCGGTCATGAGCAGGCAGAAGCACGCAAAGAGCAGGAAGATGCCCCACTGCAGCCCGCACAGCATGGACAGGAAGGCCTGGCCCATGGCGAACGTGAAGATGAAGTTGACGGCCACCGCGATGCCCTGGCCGGCCGAGCGCGTCTCCAGCGGCTGGATCTCCGATGGGATCAGCCAGCCGAGCGGGCCCTGCATTGGGTGGCATGGACAGAGTTTGTTGCCTGCGTGCATGCATCATGTTTGCCAGACCAAAACAAATTCATTGCAACAGTGAGCATGAGACCGCATGCGGTCCCGAGACAGCATGAGCAGCAACTGCTCCAAAAGCCTGTCAGCGCATGCAGGTGCCTTGCTTCTCAACAGCATTGAGAATTGTAGGTAAACACACACTGGGGTCAAGCAGGCGCCAACAGGACACGACCTCGGGCGAGCGCACCCAGGACCATGCAAAGCCGCTGACGAAGAGGCAGGTGAAGAAGAGGACGCAGACTGCAGCCGCCTTGGGCATCGCAGCGTCGCCGGTGGCGTCGCGGAACTCCACCGCGATCAGCGCGGCGACGACCACCTCGGCCACGACCATGGTGATGCCGCCTGCGCCCGGGCCGCACAGCGCTGGCGGACACGTCTGTGAGGAAGGTGGACGGATGGGGTTGGCAGCACAGACTGGAGCCCCACTGTGAGCGACAACTTTGCTTCAGGAATGGTGGAGCGAGTGGGGTCATGAGCGCATGCCCTGCCCAGCACGCTGTTCCTACAGACGACTGGCAGCCGGACGCATCGCCTACTCTCCACTCCTCATCAAGCGCTCACCCACTGCTGGGGAGCAATGACGGGCGCGATGACCGCACCAGAGAGGAAGAGCGCGTGGCGGCCCCAGCGGTCAGCAAAGACCACCGCAATCAGGGTTGCGAGCACCATGATGACGCCTGCGCGACGCAGCGGTATTCAGCCTGTGCAAACATGCGGTGCACGCTGTGTGCACCAGCAGTGGCCAGCTAACTGTTCTTCCCTCTACATGCTCGTCGTCACACAGCGTGGACGTCATTGTGAAGGCATCTCGCATGTGCCATGCTTGCATCAGTGCCACGTATTTCACTTGGAGCGCAGTGGTAATCCCATACCTGAACACTCACAAGCACAGCGGGCGCACCAACAATCACGGTGTTGAGCAACGACGCCGAGTCGTCGCTGCCGAGCGTCTTGAAGAGGACAGGCGCGTAAAACATCACGGAGTTGATGCCTGCATGCCCGCATGAACGTCAGCCTTTCGATTTGGCAGTACGCAAATGCTTCAGCACAGGCGCACATCACAACACTCATGCCTACGGGCCTGGGGCAAATGAATGGTGAAAGGTGTCCTTAGCGATGCGCCGCCAAGAGCACACCGGTGTGTGTGATAAAGGCCCACAAGAGCGAGTTGATGGCACACCCGTGACCTGCTGGAAGAAAGGGATCATGATCGCCATGGTGAGCTCCGGTCTGTACGCCGGCCGCATGATGTTCCGCCAGGGGTGCTTGACCGCACGCGCATACTGCACGTTGCGCTCCGCCATGTCAGTGCCGCCAGCAGACGCGCTCGTGGCACGTCAGCGCAGGCACGCGACACGAAGGTGCTCGGCACTGCCATGAGCGGGCCTCGCCTGGCTGGCCAGCTTGATGTCCTGGAACTCCAGCCCGACGTCGCGCGTCCCGCGCACCTGCGCACATCCCGCACCGTCAGCCTCACGCAAGCACCAGCGCCCTGACAGAACACAGTCACTGAACGACGTTGCGCCTGTCCAGCGACTCACACGTCTTGCAGGCCTGCGCCCGACCTCAGACGCAAGGGGCTGCGAACCTGCAAACATGGCAGGTTGGCAGCCGCACGGCTTCTGCAGCATGCTCTCATATCACTGCCCTCAGACGTCACTGTCACGCAGCGACAGATGTAGTAATGCAGCGGCTGCTGGCCGGGCGTGTTTCCGAGCGGCGCGGCGCGCACCCGCGCGAGAACGCGGTGCGCCTCTTCCTCGCGGCCGCGCTCCAGCAGCGAGTTGGGCGTGTCCGGCAGCGCCAGCGTGCCCAGGAACAGCAGCAGCGCCGGCACGGCCGCACCCGCGAGGCTCAACCGCCAGCCCCTGGCCAGAGCTTGATTCTAAGTAGTAACCCTTCGGGAATCAAGCTATGGCCGAGGGAGCCGAAAATTCGGGTAGGGGTAAACAAAGCGAAAGCTCATCCCCAGGTTGCGGCACGCCCATGCACTGTCCACATAACCCCCAGCTTTCCTTTCTTACTTGTGATGTGTGGACTCTGCTACTCACACAGTAAGCATGTATAGCGCAGAGGAGGCACTGATACATAATGTAACGTGCAAGCAAATTGCCATCAAGTCCAACCCTCAGGGCGGAATAAATTGGGGACACTAAGACAAGACGGCCTCACAGGACACCCGGCACAGCACGCAGAGAGTGGCCGCGCACCATCCCGATATGTTCTGGGTGCCATAATTGATGAGCTGCGCGACCAGGATGCCTGCCGCAGGCGTGTAGCCAAGTCAGGGCAAGCTGTGGCACTCTGTTGTTAGCCAAGCACATGGATGGATTGCGCTTGGGTTGCAACGTCCCAAGAAACTGCCTTGTGTCTGAGCAAGCCTCCACTCTAACGTCATGCGCCTACCCCACAGCGAGCGCAGGCCGCACCGATGGTGGTCGCGAGCTGGAAGAGCTGGTTGAGCAGGCCGCGCATGTGCGGCGGCGCGATCTCGCTCAAGTACAGCGGCACGGCCTGGCCGCGGCAGGCAATGGATGAGCTGTGCGACGTGTTGCTGAGATGATGCACTTGCATGCGTTCAGTGGGCCAAGCCTCGTTTGCGAGCGCTTGTGACGCATGTGGCACATGCCCCCAAGGGACAGAAGGGATGTCAGCAAAGCACATGGTGTATGCGCGCCTGGTTGGCAAAACCCACGCCCACGCCGAGCGAGACGCGCCCGCACACCAGCATAGCCAGGTTCTGTGCGCCAGCTGTGAGCCCCGCGCCCAGCAGAAATGCCGCTCCGGCGATCTGCACGCATGCACGACGACACAGTGCATTGCCGGTGCCATATACTGGCCGGCGCGCTTGCCTCAAACTGCGAGCAAAGGTCAGGGGTGCCACCTGCTATACATGCTGGGTGGGCAGCCATGCATGAGTTTGTCGGCCTAGCAGCTAGCATAGCAGTGACATTGTCCTGGAACTACCTGAGCTTTGGCTGCTAGTATGTACAAGAGCAGCCACAATACTCGCAGCATCTGTGTGGACAGCGCTGCTGAGCTGCCAGAGGAAGTACATGCATGTACCAGGGTCGTGCCCAACCATACAACTTGACGCATTGCTGCCGATGCAAAGCCAGGCTTCCTTTCAAACATTGAGTTGAAGAGACAGGAGTAATGTTATCAGCAAGTAGCCGCTACTTGCTGGCCGCCAGTGCTTGCTCTCTCGGACGGCAGCTCGCAGCCGACAGACGGCCCAGTGCATGCAGAACAAGGTGGGCGTGAAAGCGTGATATGCACCAGCATGGTCACGCGGCGGCCCAGGTGGCGTGTGGGCACAGTCGCCACCAGGCCGGCGATAAGCCCCGCGATAAATAGCGAGGACGTGAATAGCTGCAGCAGCTGGTTGTTGTACTGCGCGCGCGAAACGGAGGCTGAGCCAACTGGGGCGTGACAGACCTGTGGAACGCTCCCCGGTCACTGCTCTCAGCCAAATAGTATACCCTGGCATTGGCACAGTACATGCCACAGGACGTATCGGTGAAAGGCTCACGGGTGCCGCTTTGTTTTGTAAAAGCAGCACAACAGTGGGCCCTGGACACAGTCTTTCCCTCCTGAAAACAACGTCCGGCTTTGAGGCGCGCCTTGCAGTAAACTGACTCGCGCGCGCCCCTCTCGACAGCCACATGGTGGTGCACGTCGGGGAAAAAGAGAGCCAGGAAGTCGTTGTTCGTGGTCACCCCGCCGGTCACGCCGATGTCATAGCCTGTCGCAGGCGACCGAGCCGCATATTTACACTGCTGAGCAAGAAGAAGCGGGCAACAAAACTGGCAAGCACGCTAGACTTGCTTGGACTCGCATGCCAGCTGGCGGTGTGCGGGAGCAAGCCGTGCCGCACCAAACAGCAGGCCGCCCGTGGCAGCCACAAAGCTAATCGCCAGGACATAGGCGTTGAGCTTGTAGCGCGGGTACTGCAGGATGGAATCGCTCCCAAGCGCGTTCACCAGCGGCCCGGCCGGCATGGCTGCGCCCTGCCGGCTGGGTGGTGCGTGCTGCGTTCAGCTGGGTGGTTGCAGCGCTGGCGGCGCCCGTCACCACCCTTCCCTTTCCGACGCGCCTGCACGCTGCACCAGCTCTCACCACTGCTCAGGCACCGCTTTTCACACTGTCGTACAGCATTGTGCTTCACTGTGTGTTGTTCTGCCGGCTGATGCAGGAGCCACAGCTAGCGCAGCCGCAGCTAGCAAAAGCAAGCTGAGGCGCTAATGTTCGCAGCTGTACCTTCGTTACTTCTCCCAGCTGGCGCAGAGTTCAGCTGTTTTGGTTGAGCCTGTGCCGCCTCTTGCTCCAGGCTGGCGTTAAACGCTGCGCACTTGGAGTCACATCTGACGCTGACTTGGCTGGCTCTGCTCCAAACAGTCCTGCTGGGAATAGCCTGCACAGGCAAGGAAGAAAGGTATGTAATGGCCGAGCGGCTGCCGTGTTAAAGTCTTTGTTGTAACACAGAGCTTGCGCTGCTGCCCCCTCCGAGACCTGAGTCTCGGGGCACTGACGGTGAGGTCAACAGGGTCCCGACATCAGCAGCATGGTGTCCCGACACATCACATGCTGGCGTGCAAGACCTGCACGCCCCGCCCGGCCACCACCACGCAGTAGAGGCCCCCGGCACACCGCGCGGCCGCCAGCGCGCTGGGCTCCAGCACCTGCACCGCCATACTGGGCCCCTCCTCGAGCAGGCTCCCGCCCCTGCCCGCCTCGGCCCCCTGCGCCGATGGCTCCAGCCCCGCACCGGCGCTCTCACAGGGTGCAGCGTCCTCGGAGGCGCTTCCGGTTTGTCCTGAGTCTGGCCGGCGGCGACTGGACAGCTCCATGTGAGGCAGGCTACCATTGTCGGCGCCACCGTCAGGCTCCGCCTGGCGCGCGTCCGCGCGCGACAGCCTGGCTTCGGCGGGGGTGCCATGGGGCTCTGCATGCCGAGCGCCTGCGGTAGGGCTTGGGGACAGGGCGCAGGGCGCGGCGAGCCGCCAGGTGCGCAGGCGCTGGTCGAGGCCCGCTGAGAAGCACCAGCGGCCATCGGTCCACATGCCCTGCGCGCGAGCGCAAGCGCTTGACCGCGCTGCCGCGCACAGCCCAGCACGCTGCGCAGGCTCCGCAACAGGGGTCTTGACAGAGATGTGTGGCCTGGTCATGCATGTCTGCAAACTGGGACCCATGCATGGAGCAGATTGCCACATATCACAGCTCAACGCAAGCGCAAATCAGTATCCACATGACCCAGTGGCAGAACACGGGTCCGAAAGTGGCTTTAAGGCAGTCAGATGACCAGGGACCCCCCGGCGCCAGCATACCCGCACGGCGGAGTCGTGCGCGTTGGGCAGGCGCAGCGTGGCGCGCACGGACAAGCGGAGGGCGCCGCCGCCGCGCGGCCACTCCAGGCCCAGGACGGCGACATGGATGGCCTGGTCGTCGCCGCCCGTGGCCAGCAGCACCGCATCCTTGCCTGCCGGGTGCGCAGGAAGCGGGTCGGGCGGAGCGTGCAGCTGAGGTGCTGCAGCATGCATCGATTCCTACGGCCGCTGCAAAGCATAAATCCGTGTAAATCACTACTGCACATGCAACAGGGGTACATCACCAAGTGGCTGCTAGGTGGGCGTGCACGCTCGCAGCCTGCTCCATCGCATCACACTTTGACGACAGCTCCAGCACAGCGAGGCCCCTGTGCAAGTGCACCGACGCTGCATGCGAGCAGCGCGGCACGACCCAGGCTCCTTTGCGCACGTCCCTGCTCGCAGACGTCCCTGCTCGCAGGCGTGCGGCCGGGCTCGCGAGCGTGAGCCAGACGAGGGCGCCGGACGCTCGGGCTGCGCGTGCCGCACCGTGCGCGCACACGCACAGCGCGTTGACGCCCGACTGGTGCGCCGCCGGCAGCGCCAGCGCCTGCGCCACCAGCGGCAGGCCGCCCGCGGCAGGCCTGCCGGGGCCCCGCATGCGCTCCCGCGCGCCGCCCCCTCCCGCCCAGCCGGGCCGAGCGCCCGGATCGCTTGCGGCCGCTGCCGCGGCTGCGCTGTGTCTGGCTCCAAGGGGCCGGCCGCTGCCGCCGGGCGACGCGCAGCCGCCCGGCGCGGCCCCGAGCCGCCCGGCAGCGCCCGCCACGTCCCAGGCGGCCACGCTGCCGTCCGTCGCGCCGCCAAAGACCAGGTGCGCGCTGCCCGCAGCGGCGCAGGCGCGCGCGGGCGGGGGCGCGGCAGCGGCCGCCGGCCGCGCTGCGACGCTTGGGCGCGCGGCCTCCTCTGCAGGCGCGCCGCAGCCCACGGTGCCGCCAGGTGCCGGCGCCGCCCCAGGCAGCGCGCCCGGGCGGCTGTGCGCGCCGGGAGCAACTGCGTGCGCGGACGCAGCGGCGGGCGCGAGCGCGGGGGGCCCGTCGGGCGCGGGCTGCCGCGGCCGGCGGGCGGCCAGGTGCGCCAGGCAGAGCGTCGCGCCGCGGCGCTGCTGCTGCAGGACGGCCACCTCGCGCCACCTGGTCGCCCCAGCCGTACCTTGCTTCTTCACGCGGAAAGCGGCACGCTCCGCGGCCACAGCAGCAGCACGTGAGGGGTGGTGCTCTGTATGAGGGTATGGCTGCAACGCCATGCCAGAGCGCGTGATCAGACAGACGCTTTGGTGTGTGTGGCCCCTGACATGCATGCGCTGCTGCTGGGCAGCGGGGCGAGGCGAGCCAGGGGGTTGTCGGGGTGGGGACCGCCGGGGGGACCGGTCCCACCTGCGCGCCGCCACATCTAGGCACAGCAGCTGCAGCGACGCATCGGACGAGGCCGCCACCACGCCCACAGTGCCGCCGGGCATGCGCCCGCCGCACGCGCCGCCGCCGCCGTCCGCCGGCCGGGCGGTCTGGGCGTCCCGCTCCCGCGGCGCGGGGTCGGCGGCGGCAGGACCAGCGCAGCCCTGCCCCGCCTCCGGCCCAGGCTCCGCGTCCGCGAGCGGGAAGGCTGCCAGCGCGAGCGTGCGCTGGTCGGAGGCGGGCGTTGCCCGGCCCGGCTTGTTGGAGCGGCGGCGCAGGCCGCCGCGTGGCGGCGGGCGTGTGGCGAGCCAGCTGTGGCGCGGCCAGGCCTCCGGCTCCGGCCCCGCCGCGCTGGAGCCCCCTGGCGGCGGCCGCCCGTCCAGGCGCCAGGCCATCAGCACCTCCTTGGAGCCCGCGCTCACGACGACGTACTGCCCTGGCCGCCGGCAGCGCCGGCTTGGGCTCCGCTTCACGGCGCGCTACGTGTGGGATGCCGCCACTCCCGCCCGAGTCGGCTGTCGGCACGAGCACCAGAAAGACACCCAGCAAACACCGGAACAGCCGCATGTCCTCACAGCACTCCCCTGCGCTTGACCTGCTGTCGCCCGGACAGCACAGCTGGCCTCCTGTTCTGACATTGCTTGTGCAGCGAGCCCATGCAAATCAGCACCCCTGTTCCCGTGGCGCCTGGTCGCACGCCTCAGAAGCACCCCCGACACTGGCGGTCGCGCACCGCTGCCTGGCGGCCACGGCACAGCCGCAAGCGCCTTCACGGTGGTGCCCGCCACGTGCGCGCCCACCTCCGCCAGTGCCGCCGCGCCGCCGCCGCCGCCCGCGCCGTCCCCGCTCGGCGCCGCGCAGCGCATGCCCCCGCCGCCGCCGCGGTCGCAGCGCGTCGCGCCGCCCGCGCGCTGGCAGGTGCCCTGCTGCGCAGGGCCGGCGCCCGGCAGGCGGCCGGCGCGGCCGGGGCTGCCGGCACGACCGCCGCCGCGGCCGGCAAGCAGCAGCCGGCGCACGGTGCCATCGTCCGAGCCCGTCAGCACCGCCACCGGAGGCGTGCGCCCGGCCCCCGCGGCGCCGGCGCGGTCGCCGTCCCCGCGCCCCTCAGCGCCGGCGGTGCGGCCGGGTCGTCCCGCTCCAAGCGGGCTGTCCGCGCCGTTCCGGCGCGCCTCCGGCCCCAGCGGCAGAGCCAGCGCGCAGGTGACGTCCAGGCCATGGTGCGCGCCGCGCAGGCAGCGGGCCCTGCCGCCGCGGTCAGCGCTGGTGCCGGGCGCGCCGCTCGGCGCCCGAGCCGCATGTGCTGCGGGCGCCTCCGCTCGCGGGGCGCCCGGCCCGCCGCCGTCGGCGCAGCCTCCCTGGCAGGCCTCGCGGCCGCCTGCCTGGCAGGCAGCACCGGCGGGGCCAGGCAAGCAGCCGCCGCCGCCGCGGGCACCGCCGTCACATGTCCCGCTGTCCTGCGGGGCCCCTACTGCGCCTGCCCGGCAGGCCCCGCCGGCCTGCGAGCCGCGATCATCGCCATGACATTCCCCGCCGCCGCCCGCGGCCTCTGCTCCGTCATCCGACAGCCCCGCGGCGCCGCCGCGCCCGCCGCGCTCGTCGCGGCTCGTGGCGCGGCCGCGCGCGCGCGGGCAGCGCCGGCGGACCTGCAGCGCGCGGCCCTGAACGAACGCGAGCGCGAACGCGGCCGGCGCGGCCGGCGCCGGCTGCGTGAACGCAAGCGGGCGGCGCCAGCTGCCGCACGGCACGCGCGCCAGCTCGCAGCCACGCGCCGCGCTCGCCAGCACGAACTCGGAGCCCTGGCGCGGTGCGGCCCGGCGCCCGGGCTCGCGGCCATTTTGGTGGGTGCACTGTGCCTTCATCATGGCATGGCTACGCGCCAACTATTTTTCACCATGTCGTTGCCACTCATAAATTGCCTCATAACATGTGCGGCGGCACCGCGCGTGGCCAGCGCGCATGGCCAGCCGGGGGTTCGCACCCTGAAGCCGCAGACGAGGCGCTCGCCGCCCGCGTCTGAATCGGCTGGCGCGGCCGCTTCCGCCGCGGCGACGGCCACGCCGCGCATGCGCTGCACGCTCTCCAGCTGCGGCGGCGCGGAGCGCACGCGTCGGCGGGTGCAATGCGCCGCCATCATACAGGCGCGAGCCCAGGAGGACGGTGCAGCACAACAGATGGCAGAGTACCTTGCGGAACGGCGCAAGACAGGCAAGGCGTGCACAGCCGGCACTGGTTTCTGCAGCAGCACTCCACTGCCAGGAATGCACATACGATGTGCGAGCCTGGCAGCGCTCTCAGTGGTGGGCCAGCCGCCGGCGCGCGGCAGCGCAGCAGAGCTCGAGCAGGTGCGCATGCCTGCAGGTCCGGCGCGCCGCGCGGGCCGTCCTGCGCCACAGCCCGCGCCACTGGCGCCGCGCCGCGCGGCGGCTCAGGCGTCAGGCCACCGGCGCGGTGCTGCATGATGTTGCCGTCGGCGGCGCCCGAGCGCACGGCGCCGTCCGCCGCCACCGCAACAAAGGCCAGCGGCTGGCGCTGGTGCGCGCGCCACGCGCTGGCCACCAAGGCCAGCAGCGGAGCCGGCGCGCCGGCGCGCGGGGCCGCGCCACCTCCTGCGCCCGCATGAGCGCGAGGTCAGGCTCGCCGCCCTGGCACGCCCGATGCGCAGCGCTGCGCGGGCGGAGCGCGTGCTCTACTCGTGCGGGTGGCCGCGCATGGGCCCCTGACCGCCGCGGACACCTGGTGCGATCGCCTTGCGCGCGTGCCATTCCTCACGCGCACGCAGAGAGCTCATGCGCATGAGTGAAATGGGTGGTGCGGGTGTCTGTGCGCGCGCCGAGAGCGTCGACGACAGTGGCCGGCAGCTCAAAGAGCAGCACCGAGCCCGCCGCATCCCCGGCCGCAAGCACCCGCTGCCGCGGCGCCGCAGCCGCGCAGGTCAGCGGCGCGCCGTGCGGCGAGCGCGCCTCCGCGCACAGCTGCGGCGCCGCCCCAGGCTCCGGGTCGGGCACTGCGCTCGCCTGCGCGGTGCCCTGCAGCGGCGTGCGCTGCGCTTCGCCCGGCGGCGGCGGCGGCGGCGGCGGCAGGCGCCACACGCGCAGCGCGCCCGCGCCGCCGAGGGTGATGGTGGCGCGCGCGCCGAGCTCCGGCGCCCACAGCACGGCCCTGACGGGCTCGCCCGCGTGCGCCCACCAGGTCACGGCCGCCGCGCCGGCCATGCCGCCCAGGCCGGTCCCCGTCCCCAACCCGGGCGCGCCCGTGCGGCGCGGCGCACTGGCGCCGCTCAGGGCCACAGCGGGGCTGCCAGCGTCAGGGGCCGCTGTGGGCCGTGCGGCGCCCACAGGGCCGCCTCCTAGGTCCGCGCTGGAAGGCACCCACACGCAGGCCGCCCAGCCAGTGAAGCCGCCCACCAGCACGGCGTCCCGCCCCGGCGCCAGCCCGACCGCGTGCGCCCCCGCGCCGCCTTGCGCGCACCCTTCATCCGCGCACGCACCCGCGCCGCACGCCGCTGACGGCGGCGCGGCTGCTCCACCGGCTGCGCCCTGCCCCCTCCCAGGCCCTGCGCTGCGGGGCTCGGCGCCCCGCGCGGCCCGCGCCGCCAGGCAGGCGGCGTGGCCCGCGTGCGGGCTAGCCCACACGCAGCGCCAGGCGGCGGGGCGGCCGGCGGCCGGCAGCGTCACGCGGTGCAGCAGCGCGCAGTGCGTGGCCAGGTACAGCGCGCCCGGGTCGGCGCCGGGCTGCGGAAACGCCAGGCAGCGCACCCACTCGCGCGCCGCACGCCCGTCCGCGCCCGTGAACAGCACCGCGCAGCCAGACGCGCCGGCATGGTCGCCGGGCCCCACAGCGGCGGCGGACCCAGGGCGCCCCGGCCCCGCAGCGCCTGCCGCAGCGCCTGCCGCCCCGCCCGCCGCCTGGGCGGCCGCGCGCGCCGCCACCGCCGCGGCCGCCTCGGCCGCCAGGTGCTCGTAGCTGAACGTGAGCGCCTCCACGCCCGCGGGGCACTGCTGCCCAACCCTGCTCGCCCCCGCCTCCACCAGGCTGCCGGCAGCGGGGCTGGCCTCTGAGGGCCCAACCGTGCCCGCTCGCTCACTGTGTGTATCCAGGGCAGGGGCCGGCTCGGAGGTCGGACGTTCCACGTGCGCGACAGGGGACAGCGAGCCTGCAGCGGCCGCTGGCAGCCCAAAGTCCGCCAACGCCCAGAGCTTGAGCGACCCGTCGGCGCCGGCGGTCGTGACGCAGCCGCCCGGCAGCGCCAGGCAGCGCCAGACGCCGCGCCCGCGGTGGCCCTGCAGCCGCGCCACGCATCGACCGCCGCGCCACACCCTGCCCAGCGAGTCTGGCTCTTTTTGTGGGGAGCAAGCCGAGCACTCTCTGTGCCTTGTGCTCAGCTGGGCCCAGGCCGGCAGGCTGCAGCGGCTGGGGACCAGCGCGAGCGCAGAGCCTTCAACACTGCTCAGGAAGCGCTTTCGCAAGGTGACCGACAATGCACACTCTGCAGGTAATGCACGCACCCATGCACGCCCAGCACCTCCAGCTCCGCATGGGTCGCGGCGCGCCTGCAGATGCAGTCCTCTCCGGCGGTGAGCAGGGCGTCGCCGCGTCTGTCCTCAAAGGCGACGTCCCACAGACGGGCGTCGACGTCGAGCACACGGCGCGCGGCCAGCGACCGGGCGGGCGCCGCCGAGCCGCCGGCTGCGGCCCCGAGCTGCCACGGGACGTCCCAGAGGCGCACGGTGCGGTCGTCGGAGCCGGAGGCGACCACGCGGCCGTCTGGCGACCAGCGTACCCTGTGGGGCGCGCGGCTCAGCAGTGCAGGCGCAGCAGGACTCATGGCGGAGGCGGTCAAGCGCCGGCCTCTGTCGGGCGCACCAGGCCGCGCGCGAAGCATCGACGCTGGCGTCTCACACAGGCTACATGTTGGGTGCAACTATTGACCCCTCCGAGCAACGCGCGACGTCTGCACAAAGCTTGTTTGGACACCACACCACCAGCTGAGATATAGACGATGCAGCACTGACGGATATCTTGCACACGCGCGCTCTGCGTCCTCACGCTGCCAGCGGCAGGGCCGCGCCTGTGGATGGAGCCCTCGTGGCCGCTCGCGCTGAACAGGGGCGCAAGCTCGCGCAGCCCAGGCTGCCCCCCCTGCGCCGGCGCTGCCAGCATGCGCCACACCAGGACGTGCAGGAATACGGTGCCAGCCGCCACGCGCACGTCCAGGCCGCCCTGCTGGACACAGGCCATGTCGCTGCCGGCAGGCGCCTCGCCAGGACGCCGGGCCGGGCGCGCCGGCCGCCGATGCGCGCGTGAGTGCGTGAGTAGTGACAAGCGCGTGGCTTGCCAGCACGTTGCTCTTTGTAAGCGCGCTGCCAACAGCGGCATGCCCGCATGCAACGAGCGCCCGCTGGCAACTGTTGGATGCAGGGGCTCTGCATGCATGCGCTTGTTGACATCCATTCTCACCAGCGTCTCAATTGACAGAACAAGCAGAGGGTAGGTGGAGGAGCAGGGGCCTGCCTTCTGCTCTGTCTGCAGGCGGAGCGCCAGCGAGTACAGCAAGGACCGGTCGTAGCAGCGCCCGCGCGCGACGCACTCCGCAGGCACGCCAGACGCCTGCGGCGGGCCCGCTGGAGCACAGTTGGCGCCCCGTGAGCCAGAACATACTGCGTGAGGCCGGCACGCATACCAGCGCATGGACAACCGCACTGAGGATGCCACAGCCCTAAGCAGCCAGGTCGTGATCAGGCTTCCAGCATGCACAAAAACAATATACAGGTTCAGGCGCCAAGATACACCGCCAGCAAGCAGTAGAGCAGCGCGCAACAAGCACAAGCCACATTGTAAATGCTCCATACATACCGTGCGCTGTGCAACGCAACATAAGCAGGAAATGAACACCACCAGCCAATATCAAGACTTTTGCAGTGGGTGTGCGCATGCACACGACGCCGGTCAAACTGTCTCGCCACAGCCTGCCTCTTGAGCTGCTGGCATGCACTGCTGCACGGCCCGCTGCATGATCAAAATAGAGAGCAGCCTGCAGTGTTCAAGGACGCCGCGCACCCGCCCCGCGTCGCCTGGCACCGCGAAGACCTGCACCTGGTTGTCACTGGTCCCGACGGCCACGTTCACGCCCGGCTGGCCCTCCCGCTGCGCCACTGCGACGTCCATCGTCCACTGCGGGAAGCGGCCCAGGTCGCTCAGCCCCCGCAGCACGAGTGTGCCGCCGCGGCTCTCCAGCCCCGCGACCTGCAAGGCCGCGTGCGTGTCAAGTATCAGCGCTAAGCGGACGGGCATGTGGAGTTTGGACGACGTGAGCGCTGCCAGCACCCGGGCTTGGCGACCGCCGTGTAGAACGAGCAGCATGCCGTGCTTCGATGCCGCGCTGGCGATGCCGTGCAGCCGCTCGCCGTGGCACAGCACGGTGTGGCACAGCAGCAGTGCGCCTGTACAGGTAGAGTACACGTATAACTGGGAGCCGGTGCCTGCAGCAGCGCCGCATCCCAATCATGCGTGCTCGCCCGTGGGCCTCGTGACTCTGCCTGCAACAAAAGCAGGGCCCACCTGCCAGGAGCAACGCCTGGGGGGCGGCCCCAGCGTGGGAGGGGGGCAGGCTGCAAGTGTGCAGCGCATACACATCCCCCCAAAAGCCCGTGTGCTCCAGCAGCATCGCAAGGCATGTTGCGAGTAATGTGCAAGTGCCAGACCGTGCAGGGTCACAACGGCGTCATCCAGCACTTCCTGCTTGCCACTTTCACAGGCTCTCAGGTTGTTGGAGGGTCTGTTCGTACGCCGGGCTGTGCATGACATGTGCAAACTTCAGCTTTGCGTGCACACGGCATGAAGTTAAGGGTCGCAATAGTTGGGGAGCCAACTTGTGGTCATTCCAAGAGTGTCTGGGGCGCCGCGCTTGATATACCCTGCGCCCCGACCAACACACAGCATGCATGGTCCGCAGCATGCTTGGCGGCCGCCCGCCACAGCATGTGGCATTGACTGCACAGGCACACATGATGGCCATAAAGGCTGGCCTGGCTGGCTGGGCAGGGACTGGACAGACGCTAGTCTTGCACACAACTATGTTGCTCATATTGAGGCGCACTTGGTGCGCGCACAAAGACTCAACACAAGGTGACGATGTGAGTGCTTTCCCACATTTGATGAAAAACGTGACCATGTGGCGGCATGCAACATGCACTTACACGGAACGGGTATTACCAGTGCGCTTCTCTTGTTGCAACACGAGTCAACAATTCACACCAACCCCCTGGGACGGATCCTGTTACCGCTACCACTTTGTGAAAACACAATGCTCTACCACAGCCAACTCAAGCAGACAAAAACATGACTGTTCCAACATTTCCAATAATACACATAGCGCTACTCCTCGTCAAAGGTCACATGCACAGGCTTGACGGGCAGGGTGGCTGCAAGCGGCTGGTACTCGTACTCGATTCCTGCCTCCTTGAGCCGTTTCTGTCTTTGCTCGTCTCTGCGCAGCGCCCGCTCTTGCCTCGCCGCCTGCGAGCAGTGCCAAACGTCAGCCTCTGCTGTCCACGTCCGCACCTACAGATGCCTCTACGTCTTTGCAGCTTCCCACGCCTCACTTCACCCCACAGCAGCGTGCCTGGTGCCAGCGACCAAGCACGGCACTTCCTTGCATGGCGGGTTACATCAGACCAGGCTCCCTCGTAGCCTCATGCAGCGCCTCATGGTACCCTCGCTCTCACTTCTGCCGCCTGCAGCGCCTGTGCTCACAAGGGTGCAGACCAATCAGGCTCGGCGGCTACTGCTCGTGCCGCTGCAGCTACACTAGTTGAGGTGCTCTCGCTGCTGCCCTTCCGCAGCGCCTCCCTTGCCGGGCGGCCTGCTGCGCAGCGTGCAGCTCTGCTGTGCTGGTTGCGACCCTGGGCCGGTGCGCTCGAACGAGCAGCCCACGCAGGCCACGGGCGGCGTCGCGCCTGCTGCTCCGGGGTCCTCTCCGCGTTGTGGCGCTCCAGCTCGATCTTGCGCCAGGGCACGCGCGCAAACTTGCGGTTGGCGCCCTTCCACAGCTCCGGGTGGACCTCGCCGGCTGGCACGAGGCTGACAACCAGCTTCTGCGGCGCACACAGCAGCATGTCTGCTCAGCGCCCTGCAAGCCAAGGCGCTCCCGGAGCTTGCACAGCACTTGCGCACCCGGCCTCTGCTCTGCCCGGCCAGGGAGGCTGCTTAGAGGACGCGCCAGAAGGGCGGCGAGAGGAAGGGGCCCCCTTCTCAGAGACTCGCAAACGGGCCCGGGAAAAGGAGCCGTGGTGCCCTGCGCGCCTGCGTGAAGAGCATGTAGCCGTCCATGGCCTCCGCCGCGATCGCGGCCACCTCGGCCGACGCAAACTCCAGGAAGGCGTAGTGCTTGGCGGCGCCCGTCTTCTTGTTGCGCGACACGCGCACCTTGGTCACCCGCCCGAACTGCGCGAAGAAGCCTGCGCGGGCGCGCGCATACAGCCCCAGCCACGCCCGGCAGCCCTGTGCAGGCACCTCGGCCTGCAGAGCAGCCGCCGCGCGCACCCTTCAGCTCGTCCTCGTAGAAGCCGTGGGGCAGGTGGCCGACGTAGAGCACGCGGCTGGTCGGCGCCGCCTGACCGCTCGTGCTGGGCTCGGCCGCGGCGGGCGCGGGGGTCGGGGCCGCCGGGCGAACGCGCTTGGCCTGCACCATGGCTGGAAACCCGTGACAGCCGACCGCCGTGTCCTTTCCTGGCCTGTGGTCGCTCTGGCCTCGCCGCTTGCACCCCAGCTTTTCCTGCTGAGCCCGTGGTTGTCGAAGGGAAGACAGGAAGAAGACGGAGGCACGTGCCGGGAGGACATCGGCGCGTGCCCACAGATTACCTCGTCATTTTCACGCACACTAGCCGAAGCCGAGCTTGGAAACCCACCGCACCAGGCTCCTGTGCATCGCCTGACCTGTGCTGCACCAAACCGGATCCAGCGTGCACCCTGGCCACCATGCCTGCTTGCTGTGCTACTGTGTGTTGCTGAGATGTGCTCCTGCGTATGCACCTTACCACCCCTGCAGCAGCGGAGACATGACAGGCCCCCACGGCGCCTCGATAGGCATCAACTAGAGCCACCGTAGAGTGTGGGGCGCCATGGGCGCTGATATGCGGCGCGTGTCTGACAGCAAGATCGCCGGGTGCGCCCTCTGGTGCAGCCGCGCCTGCCTCGTGCCTCAACTCAGAGTCCCACTGATAGGCTGCGGCACGGCGCAGGGGGTTTGCCTCGCCTGCAAACGTCGCCCGCGCCTGTTTACCACTCGAGGAGAGCTCGCTGTCGACCCTGCCTTCGTCTATGCTGTCGTCAGAGGTTGGTAAGCGCGCTCCCTGCTTGGCTGTTGCACATTCTGGGGAGGTGGTGTGCGTCCATGCCCAGTTGGGTGTGCACAGCACCCTTGGAACGGGTAGCGAGATTGCGGACGTGCCTGAAGAGCCCTTGCAACCTGCACAGCTCGATGCCCACATACTCCACGAGTGCAGCGCTGCAGGCCGACAGTGCCAGGCCCGGGCGTGCGCGCGCCCTCTCAGACAGGATGGCGGCGCGCAGGCAGCGGCACGCCCGGGCGACATGCGGCCTGCCTCATAGCGCTGCAGCCTTCGCCAGCGGCCGCCCCAGCGCCGTGCCGCGTGCATGTCATCACGCCGCTGCGGTCAGGCAGCGCGCGCGGCCCCGCCATTGCGCATGCCGCTGACAACGGCAGCACTGGCTCGTCCGCCGGCGCCGGTGCGGGGCCGATGAGCGGGGCATCTGGCAGCAGCGGGGGCGTGCACTCCCGCGCTGCACCAAGCAGCCCCATCAACATCCCTGGCCGCGCCGCGCGCGCCGGGAAGCTCGCCAGGAGGTCCGCTCCTGGTTGTGACGTCTTGCGCCCCTGCACAGCCCACTGAGCCCTGCAATCTGCATGCAGCCCCATCAAAGCTGAGGACCGCCTGCCTACGGCATGCAGTGTGCGGCCAGACAGTGTCTACTTTTAACACACCAGTGCAGCCACTGCAGCTTGTAGCTTGCCGTGAACCTGTGCCTGCCTGGCAGACCACTGCACAGCACGTCCGCACGGCTGCCTGCCACGGCTGACCGCGCTGTACGCGTCACTCCTGGGCAGGGACGCCTGCGTACGCACGCACCCACCGGCCGCACGCGCCGGTGGTGACGCGCCGGGCGGCCCCCCCGCCGAAAAGGTGGGCAGCTGGGCGGCGCGCAAGATCATGTACCAGCTGCCGGCTGCCGCTGGCGCGCCGGCAGCCGCCAGCCCCGGCACGCCGCCCTGGGGCTACGGCTTTCTGCCGGAGCGGATCGGGGCGGCGCTCGCCGCTCGGCAACCCTACGCCAAGCCCCACGGCAGTGCTGCGCGGCCGACCAACGCCGCCACGCCCGCCAGGCAGGCAGCAGCGCGCGCACTGGGCGGCGGCACGAGCGCGGACCGGCACCCGACGCGCGTGCGCTTCCAGGCCGCCGTGCGAGCGGCATCGCCCATGCGCCCCGGCGCCGCCGATGCAGGGCCCAAGCGGCCGGCGCCAGCGGCTATGAGCAGGGCGGGCGCGCTGGCTGCGGGCGCGCCTGCCGCCAACGCCTGCGGGAGACAAGCCATGGCGGCGGCAGACGCCGCGGCCGCGCAGCGCTGGCGGCTGGCTTTCAAGCGCGCATGGATTCAGGAGGAGCTGCATGCGCGCCAGGTGCGCGCGCGTATGGGATGCATGGCTAGTAGTCTGGTCGCCCTGGTGTCCTTCAGGGCCGTTGCCTGTACTGCCTTGTCTGAGCAGCGGG
>JAABUV010000826.1_pt1 | contig 46539 bp, 53 predicted proteins | sample 5559971 | NCBI WGS metagenome assembly JAABUV01 (sample SAMN10711881, study PRJNA513362) | rock metagenome | isolation source: Antarctica rocks | place: Antarctica: Victoria Land, Knobhead nord | collected 2015-12-19 | reverse complement strand
GCGCCAGGCCCTTTGCCGCTGGGTCGTACGGGGGCCACGTCGCCGCCGCTGTCGGCCCCTATGCTGCAGGGTCGTACGGGGGCTATGGCGGCGTCACCGCCAAGCCCTTCGCGGCGATGCCCGCGGTAGTGCCCCATGGCATGCCGCTGGCAGCGCTGCCAGCTAACCCGCCGCCGCCGCCGCCGCCGCCGCCAGCCCTAGCGGCATCGCAGGCCATGTCCGCCGCGCGCGTCGCGGCGCTGCAGGGCGCCGGCGCGGAGCCGCTCGCGGCAGGGTCATACGGCGGCCACGTCGCCGGCGCCGCCGGGCCCCTGCCGCCGGCACCCGCTGCGGACACGGTCGCCCAGCCGCTGCAGGCGGCGCTGCTCGCGCGCGTGGCGGCCGCCATCGAAGACGGGCAGGCAGCAGATGCAGAGGTATTTGAGGCGCCTGCCGAGGCGCCGTCCGCGGCCGCGGGCGGCCTGTCCGCGCCGGCCGCCGCCCCGGCGCCGCCCGCGAACGACGTTTCGGTCTCCGACGCGCGCCCGACCGCGGAGGTGGTGGTCGTGCCGGACGCGGCGGCTGCGCCGTACCCCGGGCCAGACTCTGCGCGGGGCGCGTACCCCGTCGGGGCCGCCGTGCCCGGCGCGCCGCTGGAGCGCGTGGCGCTGACCGTGAGCGCTTCCGCGGCGTGCGCCGCGCACGAGGCGGACGTCGTCGGCGCAATGGCGCCGGGCGCCGCGGCCGCCGGTGCGCACCGCCCGCCTTGCGACAGCGCATGCGTGTGCATGCGGGGGGGGCATGGCGCCGCTGCGCATGTGGGGCCCTCGGGGTGCCGTCGTCGCGCGTCCCGCTCATGCTTGCTGATGCCTCTCGCCTGAAAGGCAGAATGAGGAGCCGTGCGTGCGCCCGCACAAGGCTGACCGCAAGCGCAGAGCCTGCTGCCACCACGGCACACAGCGATGTTTTGTATGAAGGCGTGGCCGGGCAGCGGCCGTGCCCGGCGCTGCTTGCTGCTCAGGTCATGCAACGTGAGCAGGATGTGCCCATGTGCCGCGCTCCCGGCCAGCCTGGGGCTGTGCCAGCTGCTGAGCAGTGGTTGAGGTGCTTGGCTGCCTGCATGCCGACGCTGCTGCCGGCCGGCCGCGCAGGCCTCGACTTTGTGCCGCGCGGGCCGTACGCGCTGGGCGAGCGCGTCGTGCGGGCCGCCGCGCCGGACGGCAGCGCTGCGGTGCTGCTGCTGTCGGTCGTCGACCAGGAAGCGCCGGACGCATCGCTGCTGTCGTGCGGCACGCCCGGCAACGCCACGGCGCGCGCCCAGCGGCGCCGCCGCTCGCACGGCCGCGCCGCTGCAGTGCTCGCCGGCGCAAAGGGAACTCGCTGGCAAGGCATGCTGTAAGGTGCCGGAGCGGCTGCATTCGAGGGCTGCAAGGGTGACCGTAGTGTGTAGAAAACTAGCACAGCGGCACGCTTTACACAGCGTGTACCAGGGTGCATGATGCGGCAGGCAGAGAGGCTGGGCTGGTCCTCAGGGCTCAGGCGCCTTGGCATGGCCCGTTCCCCCCGCGCCCTCAAACCTGCCAAGCAGCTTCGGTATGCGCAGGCGACCACAGACGCGGCGGCCGGCGGCGCACGCTTCGCCACCAGCTACGCGCGCGCCAAGGCCAACGGCTGCGCGCCGCCGGCGGTCCGCGTGCGGCCGGACTCCGTCCGGTGCTGCGGCGCTGCAAGCCGCGAGGCCGCGCCCTGCCCGGTCACTGCTGCGGGTAACTCGGTGCGCTCCAGGCCGTGCGCATGCCCTGCGTCCTGGCCCATGTGCGCTTTTCAAGGCCAGATGCAAGCAGCTGCTGCTGCGCAGCGCTGGAGCCATGCGGCCACGCAACCCTTCATAAAATCCCAGGCACTACATTGCTTGCAGATAGCCACTGCGCTGTGCAGCAGCCCTCAAGCGGCATGCACGCCCTTCACCACAGCTGCATGCCCCACGCGCAGGTTGTGCTGGGGCGGACGCTGCGGCCTGGCACGCGCGTCAGCTGGTGCGGCCCTCCTCTGGCCCCTGACAACCTGCACCCTGGCCGGTATGTGTGGCTCGCACGCGCCCATGGTGCAGGGGAGTCAGTCATGATGCTAGGCGGGTGCATATGGGCCAGTGCAAGTCGGAGATAGCCCCAGAGGCCGGCAGCGTGAAATCCCCGCTGGGAAGGCGAACCGCTTGGCGCCCCCCGCGCAGGCTGGTCGAGGCGAGCAGCGGCGGAGCGGCCGTAACGCGCGTGTGCGCGTCATGCATCAGCCTGCCAAGCGGCGGCCTCGTGGACTGCTCGGACGGCCCGCCCTGCCCCAGCGCCGGCGCAGGCGCGGCTGCGCCGGCCGCTGCTCCTGCCCCGTGGTAGGCGCGCGCGGGGTGTGCGGCGGGGACGCGGCCGCCCAAGTGACCAGCCTGCAGGCGCAGCCTGAGGCGCTCCAGGTGCATGATACTGGGACACGTGATGAACTGGGAGGGCTTCCAACCGGCATGGTCACCGCGGGTGCACAGCGCCGCGGGTGAGGACTGGCGTGAAAGATCTGTAGCGAACGACTGAAACTCTACACCATGTATTGCTGCCTGCGGCATGTTTTGATTGCTGGCAGCTGATTGGGCATGCAGGCGCGCGGTGCGTGCAGCCCGCCGGCAGCCCTGTTTTGGCTGCTTCAGCCTCGCATTTGTTGGCATGCAGTCCGTTGGCGACTGGCATGCGTGCAGCCCCTGCATTCTTTCAACGGAGCTTGGGCTACCTCTGGCATTGTCCCTCTACGTGAACATGAGACCTGACTCTTTCGTACAGCTGCCTGCTTTTTACGTAGCATTTACGCTGCTTGGCCAAGAAGCGCACTGCCTGCTGGCTTGCGGCCCAGCTGGTGCATTTGTTGGCTTTTGCGGGCCATTTGGGGGCTACTGTGGGGCTTCGGGCACACCAACTGATTTTGTGCCGCCCTCAAAGAGCTTGACTCGGGTTCACACACCTTGTACACGCGACCTCACCTGGCGTGTTTATAGCACATATAAACAGTACTGTAAGCGAACTCCTTCGGTGTTAGTGAGCACATGTGACATGTGCCAGATCAGATATGCATTCACATTATATGGACACACAACCAGCCGCCTGCCAAGAGCAGGCTCTTCTGGCAGACGGCACCGCGGCGGCGGCCGCGCCCTTGCGGCGCAGGGCCCCGCCGCGCAGGGTTACAAGCCCAGGCTCCTTATGTACTGCAGCAGCCGCGCCGTGAAGAGCTCGCAGCTGCGGCCAAGCAGCGCGTCAGGCAGCACGCGCGGCCCACATTTGCAGCTGACGGCGGCTTGAGCTTGCACCTGTGCTGCTGGGCAACACGCAAGGGGCAAAACCAGCGTGGCGGTGCGCGCCTGAAGGGCCGGCCGGGCGTGTAGGCGGGGTTCTTCAGCACGCACTCCACATAGATTGCGCCGTAAATGTAGTTCAGGTGGTCGCGCATGTCGCCCGCCTCAGCGCCCGTGTTCAGCACAATCTGGGGCCCACATGACCAGGCCCGTTTGGAGAGAGAGATCGTGTGAGCGGCGAGTGCGCCAGCTTTGAAGGGAGCGACGCCCTGCACCTTCAGCCCGGACGGCGACTCCAGAAAGTGCAGCTTGTAGTTGTTCGTGCGGAAGGAGTGGAAGGTGCACGCCTCGCCGATGCGCAGCGTCGCCCCCAGCACCTTGTTGTCCCTGCGGCGCCGGGCCGGCCGTGTACCAGCTTCAGGCAGTAGTGTGCGCTTCAGCAGCAGAGCGCGACAGCTGAGGCACTGCGCAGCAGGCGCCGGCATTATCGTTGAAACGTGGCACAGCATGTAAGCATGTAAGTAGAGCACAGCCTGGGGCACACTGGCGCGGGTCCATCGCGGCCGCAAACGTCTTCAGCGAAAAGAACAGCCCGAACATCATCTTCTGGTCGTCGGCGGGCGTGCCGGCGCCCTGCCGCACTGACTTGGGCCGGTGCCACTCATAGTAATACAGGCAGGTGCCCTGCCGATTGAAAATGTAGATGTTGTACGCGACCATGGCCCACGCAACCGTTTGCTGTCACATCGCGCTCCCCGCTTGTTCAGAACTGATCAGGTTGTCAAAATGTGGACGTCGCTACTACTGAAGCTTGAAACAGTCGGGCAGTCTAGAGTAGAGTGATCCCAGCAAGGAGCGCATAAGGAGCGGCAAACTTTTTGCCAAGTGAGCAGTGCTGCATCAGGGTTTTCACTGGGGTGAAAGACCTGAAATCTGCCAACGCAGCCCAGAGGCTAAGAGCGCTTTATTTGTTAGCCGGCGTGCCTAACTGCCTGCATTGGGCGGCATCGCAATCTGTGTGAGTCACAAACTGTGCAGCTTATCAGTTGGGATGATAAACTGAACTCTGGCGTGTGGCATCAGTTTTGCGGAGGACCCTGTCTTGCGTCTTCCTACATATTGACGTTGTACGCGCTCAGATAGGATATGCACCAACTGTGCAGCAGCCCCGCGCACAGGCCGCGTGTTGGGGCCCAATGCAGCGCGCCGCAGCGTACGACCAGCGCGCGCCGGCTCTCCCCGCTGTGCCAGAGCGCCTGGCAGCGCTGCGTCAAGGCCAGCGGCGCTGTCAAAGTCGCTGCAGCGCAGCGAGCCTGGCACCTGCGAGTGTCGGCAGTCCAGACCGCCGAGGCGCCCCAGGAGTGCGGCGAGGCCGCAGAGGCCGGCGGATATGGCATGACTGTGGCGGACCTGGCGCGCTTCTCCGAGCAGCTTGCCGACCAGGCACGTACCAAGCCCGCCGGGTGCACTGCAAGCACGTGAGCTGTGCTGCCCCGGGGCCCAGGCCAGCCCGCATACCATGGTGCTTGCGCGAAACTAAAGCTGGCATACAAGCAGGAGGCAGGCAGTCTGCACCGGCTGAGGAGCAGTCAGGGAGCCCGGAGCTTGCTTGCTGACTAGCGCTGCTTCGGAGTGCTGCACTACCCGCCCGCGCTGCCAGCGAGCGTGCGCCAGTACGCAGCGGACGAGCCGCAGCGCGGGACAGCAGGCCATTCGGCAACGGGCGCCGCGCTCACACCAAAGCAACTGGCGCCCTGCGTGCTGAACGCGTTGCGCGCGCGCGCAGGGCGAGGGCTGCAGCGTCGACCGCGACGCCGCGGAGCGCCTGGCGGAGGGCCTGCGCTCGTCGCTGACGCGCGGCCTGGCCAGCGACGCGGGCGAGCTGGCGCGCCGCGCGGAGGCGCTCGGCTCCAACAGCCTCCCCGACCGCGACCAGGCGCGCGCCCGGCAGTTTATACCCTGCAGGTTTAACCCTGCAGCAGAGGAGCTCTGGCTTCTGTCTCGTCAGTCATGCTGACACATTCTGTATAGAGCGTCGCTCCCCTCTCTCTCAGGGAGATGAGGAGCTCATCTCCCCACCCTGCAGGCTTCATTGTCGGCGCAGCTTGGCGCGCACGCCCGCCACATCGCCGGCAGCGGCACGCTATGTCGGTGGCGCTGCGACCAGGCTCGGGCCGCGAGCTTCGCGTGCGGGCGCGGGAGGTTGCTGGCGGGCGCTCACTGCGCAGGCCTACAGCGCCGCAGGTGACGTTTGGCGAGCTGCTGGTGCGCAGCCTGGACGACTTCACGCTGCGCGTGCTGCTGGGCGCGGGCGCGCTGTCGCTGGCGCTGCAGGCCGCGCTGGGCGGCGGCGGCGAGGCCGGCGGCTGGGTGGAGGGCGCGGCAATACTGGCGGCGGTCGCCGTCGTGGCGCTGGTCACCGCCGCGAACGACTTCCAGAAGGAGCAGCAGTTCCGCGCGCTGTCCGAGCTGTCGTCGGCGGCCGACGTGCGCACCCCACCCTACCCTACCCAACCGCACGACCCCGCCAGACGGGCCGGGCGGCGGCGTGTGCGACGGGCTGGGGGCGGCGTGTGAGCGCTGGCGCCGACCGGGGCGCGCGCGGGCGCAGGTGACGGTGCTGCGGGACGGGCGCACGCAGGAGATCGACACGGGGCAGCTGGTGGTGGGCGACGTCATGCTGTTCGCCACCGGCGACATCCTGGCCGCTGATGGCATTCTCTTCCAGGGCGACGAGATCCGGCGCGCCCCGCCCAGGCCCCGTGAATGCGTGCGCTCACAGTCTGGCGCATCACATGTACAAACTTGGAGGTACAGGCAAGCATGCCCCCATGCGGCAACCTGCGCATTCACCCGGCCAGATTTGAAGCGGACTGATAGTTTGCGCTGCCAACAAGTGCAGCAGGTGCCAGGATCTGGCAGTCGAGCAGCTTTCAGCCTGCCGGGGGCGGTCGCAGCAGGCCAGCAGCTCAGTGCCGACTGTCCGGCTCCGCACATCCCTCAGCGCTTGGCGGCTGGTCATGCGGGGTGCCTGCGAGCTCAGCGCCGCTGGGGGCGCACGCTGCGGCGCGCGGCCGGCGGGCGCCTGATCCCTGCGCGCCCGCGGCGCCGCAGGGCGGATGAGAGCCACCTCACGGGCGAGAGCCAGGACGTGCTCAAGGCGCCGGGCGGCGCCGCGCTCATGCTCAGCGGCACCAAGGCATGCCCTCCCCCCCTGCCCCGAAGCCGAGGCTGTATGCAGACCATCTCATCCATAGATTTTTTGTTGGGATCCTAGCAATGTATAGACATATGTAGGTGGCACAGGCCGCCCGCGGCTCCGCTGTTGCTGATCCGGCAGACCGCGCAGGTGCTGGAGGGCTACGGGCGCATGATGGTCACTGCCGTGGGCCTCAACTCGGCGCAGGGGCAGATCCTGGGCTCGCTCGGCGGCGGCGACAGGCCCGACCCCAGCGACGGGCTACGGTGCGCTCCGCCCACCGCCACCTCACAGACCCCCGCACCGACTCCATGCAGATCCGCTCACCAGTGTCTTGCAGACCTGCACTCCTACGGTGGCGAGGGCCCGCCACTGAGCGAGGTGCTGCAGGGGCTGTGATGCCTCGCTCCTGCCGCCTGACGGCAGCGCCTGACTTGGCAGCGGCGGCGCGCGCATGCGCCAGGGAGACCACGCCGCTGCAGACCAAGCTGGAGGTCATGGCCGGCCAGATCGGCGCGTTCGGGCTCGCGGCCGCGCTGTTCAGCCTGATTGCCATGGCCGGCCAGTTCAGCTGGGCGGAGTTTGCGGTCGCCGGCCGGCCCTGGTCCTGGGACCTGCTGCCGCGCTACCTGCACTTTGTCATCACCGCCATCACCATCGTGGCGCGCCCTGGGCGCTCTGCTCCGTCGTGTCACCGCCGGATCACAGCGCGGGCGAGCAGGCAGACTGCCTAGAGGCCCTGCACATGCCGCAAGCCCGGACGCAGCATGCGCTGGACGTGTTTCAGCATGCCATGCATATATTATACCAAGCAAGCATTTACCCTGATATATCCCCTGTCAACATGTGGCTCTGGGCTGTGGTGAGTGATCGCCCAGGTGAGTGCTCCACCGCTCAGGCGATGAGCGCGGCGCCGTCCTGTGCCGAACCAGGCGCTCGAAGCTGACAGGGTTGGGTAGCAGGGTAGGGCAGGGCCGGCGACGCGCGCCGCGCGCGGCGCAGGTGGTCGCGGTGCCGGAGGGCCTGCCGCTGGCGGTGACCGTGGCGCTCGCGTTCAGCGTGCGGCGCATGCTGGCCGACAGCAACCTCGTGCGCACGCTGTCGGCCGCGGAGACCATGGGCGCCGCCACGTCCATCTGCACCGACAAGACAGGCGCGCCCGGGCGCGCCCGTGGGCCCATGATGCGTGCCTACCAGCGTGCCCGCGCTGCAGCCGGTGCGGGGCCGCGGGGCCCCCTGCTTCCCGGCCGCGCGGCGATGACGCCATGGCGCAGTGCTATCAGTGCGCGGCGTGGTCCCGCCAGGGCTTGCAGCTTGTCGGCGCAAAGCTGTCATGAAGTCCCTAAGATTCAACCATGTCAGCCTGGAGTGCCTCTGCGGGGCTACCTTACCAGGAACTTGGCCTGCCTCCGCCCAGATAAGCAGCAAGAGCGGTGCGCCGGGCGGGCAGGCACGCTGACGCAGAACGAGATGGCGGTCGTGCGCCTGTGGGCGGCCGGCGCCGAGTTCCGCGACCTGGCCGCCCTGCGCGAGGCGCCTCGCGGCGGCGGCGCGGCGCTGCCCGGCCTCGCACTGCCGCCCGTTGTCGTGGAGCTGCTTGCGGACGGCATCGCCATCAACTCCACCGCCGAGCTGCGGCCCGCGCAGGATGGTGCGGGGCCGCTCAGCCTTAACCCTAACCCAGCATGTCTCCATTTGCTGGCGTTCGGACCCATGCTGGCCCCTCAGGTTGCGTGACACAGGCGTGTGTCTCTGGAGCGCTGACCCTGCATGGGCCGCAAGGGCATGAGCGCAGGGCGGCCACGTTGCATGGCTGCGCAATGCCCACAGACACAGGCGCCCAAGCCCTCAAACAGACGCGGCGCCCGGCGTCAGCGCGACGCCGCCCGCAGGGCGGCAGCGGCGCGCGCCAATCACGCGCGCGCGCGCGCGCAGGCGGGCGCCCGCTGCAGGTCGGCAGCCGCACGGAGTGCGCGCTGCTGGCGCTGGCGGCGGGCCTGGGCGCGGACTATGCAGCCACGCGCGGCGCCGCGCGGCTGCTGGCGGTCGCGCCCTTCTCCTCCGACCGCAAGCGCATGTCCACGCTCGTCGCGGCCGCCGAGGCCAGGCGCGGCCGTTGACATTTGCTTGCAACTCCTGGGCCTGCGCCGGCGCTTGTGCGCCACTGCGCGCCTCGGCTGTCCTGCCATGGGGTGTCATTGCGACTGTGTAGTCTGCTCAACCCAGGTTGCATGTGCCGTCGCGCCTGTGATCTGCCTCGCGGGACCTGCATGCCCTATGTGTTGCGTTGCGCAGGCTGCACATGGCGCAGCGGCACACAGTGACGACCCTGGCGCGGTCGCAGAGCCTCTGGTGCGCAGCTACTCGCAAGCGCTCATTGCATAAATAAAGGCATGCGCCGGGCGCAGCAGCGGCGACGGCGCGCCGGGCGCGCGCCTGCTCTGCAAGGGCGCGGCGGAGATCGTGCTGCGGAAGTGCACGCGGCGGCTGACGCCCGACGGCGGCGCGGCCGAGCTGCCGGCCGAGGAGAAGCAGGAGCTGCTGGAGAGCTTCTCGGCGGACGGCAACCGGCGCGCCCCCGCCGCGGGCGCCTGAGTTGCTGCTGCGCAAGGGGGTGATGGCGCCCTGTGCACTCCGAACCGGGCGCGCACGCAGACGCCATGCCATGTCCCAGAGGGCAGCTCTGCAGCACGTTGTTCAGAGCGTGTCGCCCACAGCGCGCTGCTGGCGGGGCAGCCTGCCTGGCCAGCGGCTACAGAGTCAGAGCGCGTGAGCCAGTGGGGCCAGGTGGGAAGAGTGCACGGACGGGCCGCTGGGGCCGCGGTCCATGGGCGACCGCCGAGCGCGCGCGCGCGCAGGATGCTTGCGCTGGCGTACCGCGACGTGCCGGCGGGCGAGCTGCCCGGCGGCGGCCCCGCCTGCGGCGGCGGCGGCGGCGCCGATGCGGCGGCGCTGGAGGAGCGCCTGACGCTCGTCGCGCTGGTCGGCATCGAGGACCCGCTGCGGCGCGAGGTGCCGGACGCCATCCGGCAGTGCCAGCGCGCGGGCATCACCGTGCGCATGCTCACCGGTGCGCGGCCGCCTTAACCAGACGTGCTTTGACCGCCTGGCCGCGCTCCGTGCCGGCGCGGGGGGACCCCCGCGCCCGCAGGGCGGTGCGCAGCGGCGCCCGGTAGGTGGTTAGTCAGCGGCAGTCATGCACACTCCTGCGCTCAGGCTCATTGACCTGCGCCGGTGCATCTGCTGCCGCCCGTGGGTCTGCCTTGACTGCAGGGTCGCCTCCGGTTGCGTTGATGCGAGTGCGGGGGTTGCGCAGGCGACAACGCGGTCACCGCGACCGCGATCGCGCGGCAGTGCGGCATCCTGCCGCCGGACGCGCCGCTGCCGTACCTCGCGCCCGTCATGGCCACCATGGACGAGCCGGGCGAGCCCGCGGGCGCGCCGGGCGGCCTGCGCAGTGCGCCGGACGCGGAGGACGCCGCGGGCGCGTCCGCACGCCGGCAGGCGGGCGCGCGCGCCAGCGTGAGCGGGCGCGGCGCTGCGGGGGCGGCATCCGCCGAGGGAGCGGCCGGCCGTAACGGGACGGCCGCGCTCAAGGTGGGTTGCGCTGCTTGAGTCAGGATGTCATCAACTGTGTCTAGACTGACACTCGGCAGAACAGGGGCGGCGCCCGTGCGGGCAGCACTCCTGGCTGGCGCGGCCTTTCTGAAAGGCCAGGCATCCTGCACGCTTTGTTTGCAGCTCGCCAAGTACTGAGTGTTCGACTATCACCATGTGCTATCACCGTGTGGCTATCACTGTGCTTGCCAACGGCTGCAGTTACTTCAAGAACGGCATGCCTGGCTTATACCTGGGCACTCGCAGGCAATGTGTGTGAAGGGCGAGGCCGGGCCGCATGACAAGCACATTGTATGACGTACCTGTTTGCATGTAAAGTGACAGCTGTGGGTGCTAACTTGAGCCTGTCCCTGCTTCTGCAGGGGACCCTCTATGGCAGGAAAGGAGTCACTAGGAGGAGCCGCAGCAGCGAGGCTGGTACGCCCTGACAACTGACAGTGGCACGCCTCAGCGCTCATGGCCCTGCGGCAAGAATACATGTTGCAGCTGTATTTACCATGTCCGTTTTTATGTACGGTCTAATGGCTCACATGCTCACACCACTCGCCCTCAGACTGTTGTGTCGCCCCAAACTGCTTGCCAATTTTTCAACATGTGACACGCTGTTGTGGCCTGTTGCCAAGCCCCTGCAGCTCAAACACAAGGACACACCTGTCAAGTGGAAGTGGGTTGGCGCTCTGTGCAGGCTCGACGGCGAGGCGCAGAGACCCAGGCGGCCTCGACGGCAGCGTCGTGATGACCGGGCCAGAGTTCCGGAAACGGGTGCGCGTGCACCTCCCTGCACATGCCGCTCAGCTGGTGTCGCGCGTGGCGGCCATGCCTCCCCCGCATGCACACCCCTTGTCGCCTCTGTCTTGGAGCTCGCACTCGCTGCTTTGTCGCTTTGTGGGCAGAGCCACGTTTCCCTGATACGCTGTGGCTCGGCCAGATGCGTCTGTGCGGTGCCCCGCCCAGGTGCTGCGGGCGGACGGCTCGCTGGACTACCCAGCCTTCGCGGCGCTCTGGCCCGACCTGCGCGTCATCGGGCGCTGCTCGCCAAAGGACAAATTCACGATTGTCCAGGGTGCGCGCGACCCGCCGCGCGTCCGGCGCTGCAGGCTGCGTGCGGGCAGGGGTACCCTGCTAGGGCAGGGCAGCGGGTGACTCTGCATGCGAGCTATGCCTGCAGTTAGTCTTGCACTCGCAGTGATCTCCTGCTGCTGCCACACTCTTGCGCCCAGCAAATGATCATTTGCTGCAGCCACCGGTCATGCTCGGTGCAGACGCATGAGGGGTCGCGGGGGCCGAAGGACGCCTGCGCGGGCGGGCGGGCTGATGTCCGTTCAGTCGGACCTACAGCTGCCTTGCACGGGCATTTGGGCTGACGTGATGAGCCTGCGTGCCCTCTGTCACCGGGCCCTTTGCCTGCCGATCGTGCCGGAGCTGTGGGGCGGCTCTCAGGCCTGAGCGGTCTGCGTGCTCTCGCGCAGCGCTGCAGCGCGACAGCGACGAGGTGGTCGCCGTGACGGGCGACGGCACCAACGACGCGCCCGCGCTGCGCCTGGCGGACGTCGGCTTCGCCATGAACGCGGGCACGTCCATCGCCAAGGAGGCCTCCGACATCCTGCTGCTGGACAACAACTTTGCGTCGGTCGTGAGCGCGGTGCGCTGGGGCCGCAACGTGTACGCCAGCATCGCCAAGTTCCTGCAGTTCCAGGCGCGCGCGCGCGGGGCCCCCCCCCGTGGTTAGGGTTGGCCTACCCTGTCCCGCCTGGCGCTGACCGCGCTCTGCCCCTTGGGTCGCGTGGAGTGCCGGGCGCGGGTGCAGGGTTAGAACTGTAGGGCAAGTGTTGTCGGGTCAGGGTGGTAGGGCACACAGACAAGGTGGAGCGCGCTGGCTGCCCGGGTCTGCTGCTGCCCCGCACAGCACACACACTACCAGGCTGCATGCATACTTGCTTAGTGCGATTTCGCCTGCGTGGATCAGATGCAGCCCTGCCACGGCGGAGAGTGCTCTCATGTGCGTGTCTTGTCGCGCAGCTTGTGGTCAACGTGGTGGCGGTGGCCACGGCCGCGACCGGGGCCTTTGCGCTACAGGAGTCGCCCCTGACTGCCGTGCAGATGCTCTGGTGCGCTCGCACGGCTTAACACATCGCAGCTCCTGGTCAGTGAAACAATGATGTGTAAATTTCCACTGCCAGCAATGCAATGTATGGCCTGGACTTTGCTACTGCCGGCGGTGACATGGCAGCACTTCCACCCTGTTTCTACGCTGTTACCGTGCAACCACCCAGAGCGCGGCACATGGGCGGCCGCCTGGTCGCCCGCATCCACCACCGCCCCCTTGCAGGCTCCGGCCCTCCGGACCCGACCGCGTGCGCGCCCTGCAGGGTCAACCTGATCATGGACAGCCTGGCCAGCCTGGCGCTGGCGACCGAGGCGCCGACGGACGCGGTGCTGGACCTGCCGCCCTACGCGCCCTCGCAGCCGCTGCTCACGCCCTCGGTGCGCCGCGCGCCGCGCCGCCGCCGCCCGCGCTAGAATGCCACCCTGCGTGCCGTGCCTGCAGGGCGGCGCCCGCGCCCGCCGCCGGCCAGGGAGCGCGGCGGCTGTGGCCGATGCGGCGGCGGCGCCCTGCGCGCGCGACATGGGCGGGGGGATGCGGCTCACGGGCGGGGCGCGCGACGCAGGTGCTGAAGTCGGTCGCGGGCCAGAGCGCATTCCAGCTGGCCGTGATGTATGCGCTCGTGGTGCACGGCGACGCGGTGTTTGGCGTGCCCGCGGCCGCCGCCGCGCCCGGCGCGAGCGTGCACTACACGCTCGTCTTCAACGCGTTTGTGATGATGCAGCTGTTCAACCAGGCGCGTGCGCTGGCCGGCCGCTGGCGCAGCTCTGCGGTGGTCGTGTGGCTGGCCGCCCGCCTTCCCAGTTGCTCCCTCCGCCTGTGCCGAAACGTGTGCAGCTGAACCCAGTGCATGTGCCGCTCGGTCTGCCGCTGAATGTTTCGTGGAGCGCCTCACAACTTTGCAAGGACAAGCAGCTGCAGCCTGCTGAGGGCGGGAGGCGCGCTGTGGCAGGTGAACGCGCGGAAGATCTACGACGAGCCCGACGTGCTGGGCGGCGTGCTGGAGAACCGCCTGTTTCTGGGCATCCTGGGCGGCGAGCTGCTGCTGCAGGCGCGCCGCCCCGGCCTTGCCCTGGGACGCGGGCGCCCATGGGCGCAGGTTTTAAAGGGCATACCCGGCGCCCTCACCGCAGCCGGGTGTGCACTGCCTGGCCGCGCCCGTGACAAGAGGAGCGGCTCGCCCTTGGCATGCCTACCTGGCTGATACTTGCTCCGTGTGGCCACCGTGACACCATTACAGCTCCGGCCTGTACGCGCGTGGACAACCAGTGTCTTTGAGATGACCGACCAGGAATGCAAGAGCAGCGTGCTGTGCTGATGCGGGCCCGGGGCGGCGCAGGTGCTGATCGTGCAGTTTGGCGGCGACGTGTTTGCCACGCGGCCGCTGTCCGCGGCGCAATGGGCGGCGTGCACCGGCATCGGCGCGCTGTCGCTGCTCGTGCGCGCCGCACTGATCGCGCTGCCGCCGCACCCGCACTCGCGGCCCGCGGCCGCCAGCAGGCGTGCCGACGACGGAGGCGCTGCCGAGTAGGGAGGTCTGGGGGCACAGGGGCGCTGCGGCTGCGACGTGGAGGTGGCCGCCTGCGCGGGTGCGCGGGGCGCTGGGGCTGACAGACGCGCCATGCATTGGCACGCTTTACCGGCACCCGCGCATGCTGCGCATGAGCCCGGCTGGCTGTTTAACTAGCGCACATGTGGCTGGGAAAAGTTCGTCTGCTCTGCGGAGCGGCAGGGCGCCTGTCGGCATTTTGCGTCGCTGCCACTGCTGGATCGCTGCCATGTTGCAGTTGTGTGGCAATGACAAGCCTTACTTGTCCTTACAGGTTAGCTGCAGGCAGCAAGTGGAATGAATTTTGTGTTGTGTCAAGCTCTGAATACAGACCGGACTTGAGCTGTGAAGGAAAGTGCGGGGTTGCTTGCCATCACACTGCCTTGGCCCAGAGTTGCTTATTTTGACTTTGGGAAGTAGGCTGCCGCTGCTGCATGAGTTGTCTGGCTTGTGCTTCTTTTCCTTTGAATTCGTGTAAGATCGGTGTGCTATCATTGTCTGCATGTGGCTCAACGCGCCAGAGGCGTGGATGCCACGAACAACATTTATTGTGGCCAATTATACCACTTGTGGCCACGTGTGGCCACATGTGCACTGCCCATGTGCGGTGGACGCTGCAGAGGCAGGCAGCTCTGAAAGATGCATTCTGGACACGCTGATGCTGCACATGAGTGTACACCTGCTGGCGTGCCTTGCTCTCTCAGTCCTGATGCGGAGCCTAGCTTGGAGGCGGCGCCAGGTGCGGGATCAGATATCCCCCAGACTGCGGGTAGTGCGAGGCCAGACCCTGCTGCTGTGAGCGACCACCTGCACAGCTCCTGCGCATGCACACTAGGCATGGGCCGTGCATAGCCCATCAGTCATCTCCCGGCCACACCTGGGCATGGCATGAAAACTCTAGAAGGCGTGCCCTGCAAAGACTTGGCCATGCCATGAGGCATCATAGTGGGTCAGCGGGCTGCTTAAATGATTACAGGCAGCATGGGAGCTGCATTCAATGCCCAAACAGAGCACGTGCAGTTGGCAGCCGTACCACACGTTCTTTTGAAGCGCTAGTGCGCACGTGTATGGAGCTAGCGCAGCGTACAGAACGAAATGTCCAGCCGAATCGACAAACAGGCAAAGACACAATTGACCTTCACACTGTGCATGACCGCTGCCTACTTGTCCTCGTACTTGCGCCACTGGTCCATGGTGAAGGCAGACTCGGTCTCAACCTGGTACGCGCTCGCCTCGTCCAACTGCGCACTGGCTTTCTTCCCAGGGTGCTTCGCAAGGTTCAGGACTCTTTTGAATGCCCGGTATGCAGCAATCCTGCCAACGCACAGGCTGCGCGCGATGCGCTGCAGCGCGCCCGGGCTCAGCTCCAGCGCGGCGCGCTTGTAAACAGTCTCGCGCTCCCACAGCTGAGCCACCGCCCACTCGCACTTAGCGGCAATTGCGTGCAGGCTCAGCCTGTTGGCAACCGCCCAGCACTCGAAGAGGATGTCATAGCCTGTGCTCTCCTGGTAGAAGAGCTGCCCCTGCGGCATGCCAGAGAATGTCGATGCACTACGGCTGGTGCAGTGCTATGAGCATACAAAAATGACCAGCATGCGGGTGTCGCACTGGTGTGAAAAGTTGCACGCTCTCGTTCAAGTGGCGCTCAGCTCGCTGAATGTTGCTCTCAGGGCCAAACTTGTGAGACCATCGCAAGAGAGCAATTGCCTGCCGCGTGGTTGCATCAGAGTTGTCCAACAGCAATCCGCCGCTCGTTGCAGGGTAGAAGACCTGCAGGACCACTGCGCAGTGAGGTGGTGTTACCGTACTCCTGAGCTCCATGTACGGTCTGTCTGTACTGCTGCTCAGGTCTTCCAGATTGCGGTCCTCAAGTATGTCCCCATGAGGCTGCCATCACTGGACATGCATACATTCTGCATGCAATCCTGACCACATGCCTACCGCTTGCCAAGGGAATGCGCGCCTCTAGAACACTGACCGCCTCGGACTCGGAGAAGTCACCGAGCGGCAGCACTGCCTTGCTGCCCGCGGGCGCCTGGCTGGCGGCCACCTTCAGCATATCCGACAGGACCGGCGAGGTGCTCGCCAGGAGCTGGCTGTGCGCGGGCAGGTGCACCCCATCGCTAGACCGTAGCAGCATGTCGGCAGATGCCTGGAACTCTGCTGTCGTGCCTGCAAAGTAGGCGGGCGGCACATCCTGCTTAGCTGCCATGCAAAGTGTGGTATGAGAGGACCGGGAGCCTGGCTCTGTCTCAGGACTGCTCACTGAAGTGCGCGAGTGCTCGAGTGCCCCACGAGACGATGCCCAGCTGAGAGGTCATTGCCAGCCTCCTGAGACACCTGCCTCCTGTAGACTGCCTGGCCAACCTGCAAGCTGGGATATCTTGGAAAGGGTAACAGGTTCTCACATGCCAGGTTTCTGTCTGTACAGCCACTCCTGTCCTCTAACAGGCAGGCGTTCATCACTGTGAAGCAGTTCTAGCCTGGTTGAGACGTAAACAGCATGGGGCATGCATGCGCGCACGCTCTACTTCAAGAACAGGTTGCCTATGTCTGCATTGTACTTGACTGCATTGATTGAAACATCTCCTCAAGGCACTAGGACAGACACATGTTTGCATTGCACAGCCCTGTCTGGGCGCGCAGAAGGAGTGGGTCCTCACACACCTGATCAGCGGCGCCCCAGCACCATTGAGAGCTGATGCAGCAAATCGAAGCTGAGCACTCTGCAAAGCTTCCCATTCAAATACAAACCCAGCGCAAATCAGCGGCCGAGCAGAAACAAACCAGCAAAATGAGCTCTGCAAGGACGGGCATTCATGCAAGCCACCGACGGGGCGCAACATTTTCAGCACTGAATCCTGTACACCTCGGCAGACTGACATACAGGCACCAGGGCTTCAGGGATGTCAGTTGATTATGTTTCATGAGCTGTCTACGCAGTGACTTGCCGACATTCAGCGCGTGCTGGCTGTCAGCCTCTGCCAGGGCAAATGTTACCCAAGGTCATGCCTACAGGCTGCGCGACAGAGTGCGCGCAGGCTGTGGACAGAAGAGCGGCACCAGGCAGTGGGACGTCTGGGCGGCACCCAGCAGCACCTATATCTCAAGAGTGTCCGTGCGTGAGCAACAACGCAGCCACGCCAGTCTGAGCCCATCCCCGACGCCGCCTCGATGCGCCACCGCCTAGCTCTCGCGCCACTGCGTCATGGTTAGATATGACGCCATCTTGGGCGTCACGCCTCCCTTCAGGCTTCGCAGCTGCTGGCGCGCGTCCGCCAAGCCGGCCCACAGGCTGCGCGCGATGCGCTGCAGCGCGCCTGGGCTCAGCTCAAGTGCGGCGCGCGTGTAGACAGCCTCCTTCTCCCACAGCTGGGTCAGGGCCCACTCGCACAGAGCCGCGATGTCGTGCAGGCTCAGCTTGTCTGCCACTGCCCAGCACTCAAAAAGGATGCCGTAGCCTGTGCTCTTGTAGTACATGCGCTCCTCCTGCAGCAAGCCAGAGCAAAGCCTTGGTGCGTGAGGGGTGCAATGCCAGTGCGCGTATGGTCACTGGCACGTCGGGGCCGCACGCTGAGCATGAGGCGCACGCGTTCATGCAGAAAGCAACTGGCACGCTCGAGGTGCTCTGTGGCGTCAAACTTGTGAGCCCACCGCAGCAGCGCTATTGCTTGCCGCACATTTGCAGCATGCGCTGCAGCATCGAAGACCAGATACTTGTCTGGCAGCGCCCTGCAGCTCGTTGCGGGATAGATGACCTGCAGTGTACCGTGCGTCAGGTTGCCACGCCTTCTACGTGGACTGCATGCAATTGTCGTTGTGCATGTCTTGCACACAGAGGAGGGTCCAGAGCAGATGCTGAGTGTGGCTCAGGCTTCACGAGTTTGCTTTCCCGCTACCAAGCTCAAGCGCCAAGTTGTCTTGCACAGCGCACATTAAGGGTACACGCACCTTCAAAACGTCGGCAGCCTCCAGCTCAGAAAACTCATCCAGCGGTATCACTGCTTTGCTGCCAGTGGATGCCTGACTGGCAGCAAGTTTCAGCAGGTCGCACAGGATCGGCGAGGTGCTTGCCAGAAGTTGGCTGTGCGCGGGCAAGTGCGCCCCGCCGCGCAGCTGCAGAACCACGTCCGCGGCTGCCTGAAAGTCTGCTGGTGTGCCTGCAAAGTAGGCGGGCGACGCTTCCTGCTCAACGGTCGTGCAGACACGTTTGGCCGCGGGCGCTTCCATCAGTGCGTATGTGGCTTGCTCACAGCCAAGCAGAGAGCCTTGCTTGGGAGAGGGGATGTTTGTGCTGCAATCACGACACTGAAGTTAAAAGCAGTGGCAGTTTTTAAAAGAGCTAGGTCATATGACCTAGTTCTTCAAATACGAAAGACCAGCTGTGTTCTTTGCTTCTGTACGACACACCTAGCAGGCGCACAGCTGAGACCTCGCGTGTCCTGACCACACGCACTAGCATGGAGAACTCCAAGCACCTGCTCAGGCTCGTCTGCTTGTGTGCGTGCCAGACTTTTGACTGCGTGTGCTGTGCCTGCTGACAGGCGACAAATCCCCCTCCTTGCAGCAGAGTCTGCGCTGTTGCGCATGCCTGCCATGTTTGCAGATGACACACCTTTTTGGCAACACTTGCGTGAGCTGCACTGGGTGCTGTTGCCGCTCTGGCTCCCTCTGTTGCTCACGTGCAATGCGTGTCTGAGCTCGTAGCTCGCGCGGTGGTGCCTGGACTTGCCAGCAGCCACATCCCAGGCATGCCATGCTGCATGCCATGCTGCATGCCATGCCTGCATGTTGTGCCTTGGGGCGTGGCCTTCTCAACTGCGGCTCGGCGTGCGCGCCCCTAGGAGCAGCTGCAAGAGGCGCGGCAGGCTGCCGTGACAGCTTTGGCCTGCAAGCAATGTCCATGATATGCCATGCCAAGGGCGGGACACACCCTCTTGAGCTAGAGCTCACCGCGCGCGCGCGTAGCAGCGGCCCTGTTAGCTGAGGCGGGGTGCATTGCAATGAGTCGGCCTGCATGTCACGCCTGCAAGCCTGCCATAGCCACGGTCAGCCCAGCCACGTTCAGCGGCCTTCACGCACGGCAGCACCGCGTCCAGGTCGGCTATGTCTGGCACGCCCGGCGGGCGCAGGCCCGCACTTCTAGGATGCCGTGGGTTTGTGCAGTAGCTTGGGTGCAGATGCGCATGTGAGGCGCAGGCTGAAAGCAATCAGTCCAAACAGAGTCTGGGACGCGCCTCTCGAAGAAGGTAAGAGTCTCGGCGGTTTGCAAGCACTTGCCCAAAACCTGCCAAGAAGAAGCTTTGTGTTTGTGGCACATCATGCTTTTGCTCGGCCGGACAGTTGCAGACACGAAGCCATGAGGAACTTGGCATGCAGGTATGCTTCGCCCAGCTGTATCAGGCGGGCCGAGGGGATGGAGTCTTTTAAAGCAACTGTGCACTTACAAGCGGCGAGGCGTATCAACAGCAGCAGCAAGATCAAAGCGAGCAAAGCACTCAGCAAAGCAACACAGCAGGTATCCATAAGAAATGGCTCGCGCCTAGGGCCAACTGTGCAAGATCCAATTTTGCCCAACTGTGCAAGATCCACACGTGCACGCCCAGCCGCGAGCAGGGCACAGGAGTCCCGTTGGCATATCTGCACCGTGGCAGACGTGCATGCAGCCACCAGGTTCAGGCACGGGCGTGTTGCCAGCATCGCTCAGCCTTCTATGATTGCGATTACCTGCCGACAGCCAGCATGTGCCGGTACAGACCGGGCCAGGAGACACGCTGTGCACACAACAGCGGTACCAGGCTGTGCCAAATCCATGCCTGCTCATACACTCGCAGCACCACGAACGTGATGCATGCTGTTGCGAGTATGTTACAAGCCACGCAGAGCTCAGGCCCTCCTCACTGCTGCCACAAGCGCGTGGGTCCTTCTCCTAGCTCATGCGCCACTGCATCATGGTCTCAGCAGACTCCGGCGACTCCTCCGTGTAGTACTTGTCCAGACGCCCGGCCCGGCGGCTATCCTCACGAATCATAGCGCTCAGGCTGCGTGCAACGCGGTGTACCGCGCCCGGGCTCAGCTCCAGCACGGCGCGCGTGTGGACACTCTTGTTTCTCCACAGCTGCGTGAAGGCCCATTCGCAATTTGCTGCGACCGCGTGCAGGCTCATCCTGTCGGCAAAAGCCCAACATTTGAAGACCGTGTCAAGCTCATAGCTCCGAGGCCAGTCCACCTGCAGCGAGCCAGAGCGGTGTCTCTCCGCTGTAGTTGGTGAAGTGCCAGCGCGTGAGAGGTGCTGAAAGCTGGGACCGCACCCTGGTAAAGGACTTCATGCTGTTGCCCAGGAAGCGCTCAGCGCGCTGGACGAGCTTCTCAGGGCCAAACTTGTGAGCCCACCGCAACAGAGCAAGCGCTTGCCCCATGGCTGCAGCTTGCGCTTCCCTGGTGGCAGACTGCATGCCTGCTTCTGACAGCGCTGCGCTGCTCGTCGCAGGATAGATGACCTGCACTGACAACCGTGCAGTGAGCCACCTTGCAGTAAGAATAGTTGGCAGTGTTGCACTGACAAGCAGGCGTGCGTGTCCTCTTACACATCCCTTCCTACCATGAAGATGCAACAGCAGATCGTTTTGCACGCGGCCCGGATCACAGGGCTGTGTGTCTTGCGCCCGCGTGTCAGGAACGCGCCTCCAGTATGCTGACAGCCTCGGACTGCGAGAAGTCCTCGAGCGGCAGCACCATCAAGCTGCCTGCGGCCGCCTGGCTGGCAGCGACTTCCAGCAGGTCGCACAGGACAGGCGAGGAGCATGCCAGCAGCTGGCGGTGCGCGGGCAGGCGCGCCCCGTCGCGCAGCTGCAGCACCACGTCCGCAGTCGCTTGAAACTTTGCGTGCGTGCCTGCAAAGTAGGCGGGCGGCGCGCCCTCCTGCACGCCCATGGCAACGGAGACTGCAACGTAGACGTAGAGAGAAAGAAGTGTTGCTCCGTGCTGCTCGAGAAGCAAACGACCTCCGTGCTGCTCGAGAGAAATCAGTTTCTCTGACTGTACGACAGGCCCTTTCCGACACCAGCACCAACGGTCCCTGTGGAGCTGCAGCCGAACGAGGTGTCCGCTCTGCTTTCAGCCCCCGCGTCGCCATGCTTGGCCGCATGAAGCGTCAGGTGGTTGTGGCGGATGCGCCCCCTGCGCAGCCCCCCGGGCATGCGCACTTTGCCGGCACACCAGCTGATTTCCAGGCAGACGCGGACCTGTTGCTGCAGCTGCACGGCGGGGCGCACCTGCCCGCCCACAGCGCGCTTCTGGCGAGCGTGTCGCCGGTCCTGTGCAAGATGCTGAAGTTTGCTGCCAGCGAGACGCCCGCGGGCAGCAAGATGGTGCTACCGCTGACCGACTTCACCGAGCAGGAGGCTGTTGATGTCTTGACGGCGCGCGTCCCTGGGCAACACCTTCAGGGGCATGGTCAGGCGGCTCGGTCTCTGAGGAGGCACCTGTTTGTGTCCATCCGGTGGGCGCTCGTCGCGTGGAGGGCGGGGTGTGCAGTAGCAGGCGTGATCACGCGCCGTGCTGATGTCGCAGGTCGTCTACCCGGCGGCGAGCTGCGGGGCGTTGACCGACAGGAAGCCTCCGCAGGACAGGGAGGCGCAGGCTGCAGCCATGCGGCAAGCGCTGGCTCTCTTGCGCTGGGCTGACAAGTTTGGCGCTGGAGAGCACCTCCAGCGTGCCCAACGCTTTCTGCGCAAGGGCGTGCGGCTCATGGCCACCGTGCGCGGCCCCGCACCTCTGTCAAGCTTGCACGCACTGGCACTGCACCCGCTAGAGCGCTGAGGCAGCGCACTGGCTTGCTGCAGGACGAAGTCAAACACGTCAAGAGCATAGACTACGATGTCCTCTTCGAGTGCTGGGCGATTGCGGACAGGCTGAGCGCACACGCGCTCGCAGCAGACTGCGAGTGGGCCATGACAGTGCTGTGGAGCGCGGAGGGTGTGCACTTGCGCGCCGTGCTCGAGCTGAGCCAAGGCGCGCTGCAGCGCGTCGCGCGCAGCCTGGGCGCCCTGTGCGCCGGCACACGTGGTGCACGCCAAGAGGCGCCAAGGGCGAAACGGAGCTTAGCTGCTCACGACAGGCATATCTTGGGAATTCAATTGAACAATCTGGAAATGCACCTGAAAGAAGCGGAGACGCCTGCCGCGACCATGCTGCAGTGGCGCATGGGCAACCCCAAGTAGGCAGAGTTCGCGGCAGACAGTAAGGGGCCATCTGTGAGGCCGCGTGGCCATCGAGTGCACACCTGCACGCATTAGCAGTGCTATGACTGGATGAGCAGCCGGGAGCGCTTTACTGCCTGGCACCGGCTGTCTATTCACAGCGCGCTCCCTGTCTGCATACTTTGCACTCACGACACGTCAAACAATCTTTGGCGGAGGCCAACAGCCGGCAATTGCTGGCTGCTGTGCACATGCTGAAATGTCATGGGCAGCTGAAGCAGAGGTGGCAGCATGCGGGCTCTCAGAACCCCGGGGTGGCTGCATGCATGTCTGTGAAAGCATGTGCAGTATGCTGATGGCTCCAATGTCCCGGCTGGCATGTCTGCATGTATTCGCACAGTTGCTGATCTGGCTTTAGCCATCGCTTTAGCGATGAGTGTGTGCTTGCTTGAAGTGTTGGTGTGCTTGCTTGCTTGGGTTAGTGCCTTTATTCTTGCCGGGACGCTTTGCCGAGTGTGAACAGAATTGCAGAGTGCATCCGTTCTGCCAGTCCAGGCAGGGCATAAAAGTCCTTGTGCATGCTCTGTCTATTGGATAGCCAAAGGCCCCCATGTGCAAAAATGCGTATGCATAATGTCAGTTCTTCCACTCTTTTGCCTCCTGTGCTTGAAGCACAGACGACAGCATGTAACGTGCCACAGGCGTCCCACAGGCGTCACCTGCGGCACTTGCGCGTCTCGTGGCTGCAACGTATTGTCTACATGGGTCACACAGTTCCATGTACAAGATTACCTTGCTCATTTCAGAGCGCCTGCTTCCTCAACAACTTGTGCAGGTCTCTTGGCCCGGGGCAACCAAGGACGAGACAGACACTTTCGCACAAGTGGTGTCGCGTGTAAGCGCAGCAACACATCCCAGCAACAGCAAAAAGCATGCAGCAATGCAATGCAGAGCGCTCAGCCTCGCGAACATACACCCACATAACTAGGCAACCACCCCAGCGCAGCACGGTAGCAAGCACAAAAGGCCAGCCATATGGGCATCTTTCCGCTGACGTGCCTGTGTCCCTGTGCTGCTGCAGCGCATGCCTTTCCTAGCACACTGCCCTTCCGGCACTCCAGCAGGAGCACGCCACTCCGCGCAGGGTGCCGTACTGGCAAGCTTGACACCGACATCCACATCATAAAGCAAATGTCTCGTCTTCGCTTCACAGCATGACCGCTGGGCCATGCTGTGTCACTCGCGCAGTCAGCCCTCATATCAGTCAACCACACGCACGCCCAGTACGCAGTCCTGGCAGCTTCAGGAGATGCATGTTTGAAAGGGTCCTCTGCCAAGGCCCCACCTCACATGCACGCGCGGCGTGGACTCGCCCGGCAGCTGCTTGAATGGCCGCCTCGAAGCAGTTGTCAGCCCAGCAACAGCTGGCCACCTGCATGCGCGGCGGCGCCGCGTCCAGGACGCGCACACCTAACGAGTCCGTCGCGTGCGAGCCCGCGTGGCGCAATGACAGGCAGTGGCGACTCCGCACTATAGCTGGGTCCAGCTGCGCCTTGCATGAGGCGAGTGCTCTGACAGGTGGGCGGTCCAGGTGCGCTAACCGTAAGGATGCTCCGGCTTTGCCATGCCCGCTTCTACATACAGGCCAGTCCTGGCCCCACTGATCAGTCAGTGCGCACTTGTAGCAGACTACTCCTATAGTACAACTATCATCAACATTGTCTGCCAAGCCAGATGCTAGTTGGTATTTGGCTCATCTCCAGCTCGGCGGCAACATACCGTTCACTCTCAGAAGGTGGGCAGTGTCTGTTGGCTCTGCCGACCTGGCGGGCAGTCATGAGGGGCGCACAGCTGGCAAGCATTTAGTGTCACACATGTCTGCAAAATGGACTTGAAGCGCGCGGCAGTGTTTGCACACAATCATATCAGCAACATGTTGCTTTGCAATACCTTACAGAGCGCCTCTGTGCTCACTGACTAGGGAGCAGGGCGCAGAGCATACTGCTGGTGCAGACGCACAACCCATGGGTCTACAACTTACTTTGCCCGCAAAAGCAAAGCTACCGGCAGCAGCAAAAGCATGCAGCACTACGAGGCCAAGCGCTCAGCTGCGCATACATATAATCACTCTGCGCGACATGCAGGCAAGCATTCCAAAACCAGCCGAACGAACAACTGTGCAGGCAGAACCGCATGCATCTACTGAGATCGTGCGCATCTCAGCAGACGTGCATGCAGCCACCAAGGGCTCAGGGTTGGCATGCCAGAGTATCAGTATTCGCTGACAAGTGCCACAAGTGCAGGAAGCAGGCGCGCACAGGCTCTGAAGATGGTCTGGTGCAAGCAGTGCGACCTCCATGACTGCTGGCGGCCAGGACTGCGCCGCCCATATCAAGTGCTGATGCGATATCGACAACCAAGCCATGTCACCACGGCACCCACGGTCTGCCGCCATGTGCTCGGCGTGCTCTCCTCGCTGATACGCCATCGCGTCATGGTGCAGGCAGGCGCTGCTGCTGTCAGGCACCAGTGTACGTTCTCCAACTTTGGAACCAGCTTTCTTTTTATGCCTTCGCTCGAACAAGGCAAGAGACCCTCTGCATATGGCAGAGCACGCAGCAGCTCCTTATGTCCGGCATCAATGCGGGCCCGCATATTGCGCGCGATGCGACGCACCGCGCCCGGGCTCAGCTCCAGCGCGGCGCGCGTGCGGACACTCACTACCACCCACATATGCGCCATGGCCCACTCGCAGTGCGCTGCAACCTTGTGCAGGCCCAGCCTGTCCGCGACCGCCCAGCACTTGAAGACAATGTCCACTTCAGAGCTCTGGTGCTCGGGCTCCTTCTGCAGCAAGTCAAAGCGCTGGCTCACTACTGCAACGTGTGCAGTGCCAGCGCATGTAAGGTGACCAGTGCTGGGGCCGCACGGTTGCCACATCTTCTATCTGCGCGCACAGGAAGCGCTCGGCGCGCTGGAAGTGCTCCTCGGGGCCAAACTTGTGAGCCCACCGCAAGAGAGCGAGTGCTTGCCGCATGGCAGCAGCCTGCCATGGTGAGACGTTGAATGACAGCGCTTCACTGCTCGTCGCAGGATAGACGACCTGCGGGAGAGCAGTGCAGCTTAACTACCTTGCCTAAAGTGTCATCGAGTACGCCCTCCACTGTGAAGCAGGTCAGAGGCGGACAAGTGCAAGGTAAGCCTGAACCACTCGGGACGCTATCCTGACCTGCCTGAACTTCACCAGGAGCACGCGCCTTCAAGACGTCAATGGCCTCCTGCTCGGAGAAATCTTCGAGCTGTAGGACAGACTTGCTGCCTGCAGGCGTACTGCTGGCAGCAACCTTCAGCATGTCGCACAGGAGCGGCGAGGTGCTCGCCAGAAGCTGGCTGTGCGCGGGCAGGCGCGCCCCATCGCGCAGCTGCAGCACCACGTCTGCTGCTGCCTGAAACTCTGCTGGTGTGAAGTCTGCAAGGTAGGCGTGCGGCGCTACCTTCTCAGCCATGGCAGACTGACAGGCAGTGGCAATCGCTGATGTGCCTGGAGAGCTGAGTGCTCGCTCAGGTCTGCCCTCCTCAGGCAACAGGTGAACGTAGAGACTTGTGTCCTACAGAGACAGAGGTTGACACGGCGGAAGCTGGCGCTCGAAGCCAGCGAGCTGCGAGCTCCGACATGTAGCCAGCTTGGACCTGCATCCTGGCATGCCTGAAGATGTGCCGATGACTCTGCGGGATGAATGACTGAATTAGGACAACCGTGTATCAGCCAACTGGCCGCTTACGGGATGACTGAATATTTGCTATATTCAGACACCCGTTGCTTAAGCAGCCCTAGCTGGCTAGAAGTTTTAAGTTACCCTAACACGCATGGGTGCGCCGAAAGGCGCGCATACTCAGAGCCTTCCTTCGACCATTAGGCCAAGGCCGTGAGAAATCGTGTGTGCATTCACACGCAGAAAGCCGAGAAAAAAGTTTGGAGTGAACAGTAGTTAAGAGCGTGATGCACATCAAAGCACCTGGCCGTAAGAGGTCACCAGCTGCTGCTGCTGCAGGGGCGCGGCTGGTCCAGGTAGTTTGCAGTAGCAGCAGCCCCACCCACACCTCCACAAGTCGCAAGGCAGAGTATACGCGCACCTGCACCAGCCACGGCTGTCAGTACTTCAGGGTCATTAAACAGCGCGCTCACGGTGTCTGTGGCGGCCGTGGCGTTTATATTATGGTGCACTGTTTGGATGACATGACATGCAGTGCGAGCAAGAAAGCACAGAAAACTCAGCAGCTGTGCACTTGGCCCCACCCTCGGTAGCAGTCACTGCCATGCATGTCGAAGGAGGGTCTGCCGTGCGCTCCCCTCCTCACCTGTTTGCCCGACACGGGCAACTGGCGGCGCTGTGGTGCACAGCTGAGCGGCACCCTCAAGCCAGCAGAAAAAGGGCCACCCCAAAAGTTGCACGCTCAGCACGCCCCTGCTGGCGCGTGCAGGCAGCAGCGGGCTTTGCGCAGCTGGTGTGTATTGGCATGGGTTGAAAGCTATCACAGGTGCAAATTCAGGTGCTGCCACTGTTTGAACCTGCTGCATTTCACAGACCTGTTCAGCCAGGTAGGGCTGCTGAAGAGAAGCTGTGCTCTCCAAGCAGAGGAGGAGAAGCATGCCCCTAACTCACACGGAAACAACTTCATGTAGCAACTGACGATCATCTCAGCCAATGAGGCATGGTATGCGTCTTCCTGACCTGGAGATACATGAACTCCAGAATGCGGCACGCATATCTTAGCGCCAGTGAGCGGCCACGCACGTGTGCAAGGTGCACACACACATTTTCCCAAATGATTTGCCCACTGCAGAGCGGGTCTCATGTGACAAGTTATGCAAGTCACTTACCCAGGGGCAGGTGGACGAGACACATGCTATTGCACAAGTGGCGTTGAAGGCAAGCGCAGCATAGCAACCTGGCAAGAGCAAAAGCATCCAGCAATCCGGACATACAACCTCAAAGTCAGGCAATCGCCTCAGCGCGACGCTAAGGCAAGCACTGAAAACTACTCAAATGGGCATATGTGCAGTATAATAGGCTGTAACTGTGTGCAGCGGCACACGCCCATGTAAGAGGCAGACACCGTAGCGCGCCAGCTATTGTCCGGGCACAACCACGCTGCATGAGTGTATACATGATAAGAAGAACCCAGCAGACGTGTGCATACATGAGGACAATGTAGCGGCCGTGCATGCACCCACTCAGGGCTCAGGGGCGGCATGCAGCCAACTCAGCTTGGCGGCATGTTTTGATTTGCGGAGACCCGCCAAATGCCGGGTGCCTGCTGGGGGACGCTTCACAGATCCGTGTGCAGGCGACAAGAACCTAGCGCGCGCAGGCTCCAAACATAAATGGGTGCCGGCAGTGCGACATGGCTGCTAGTGGCCATGATTGCGCCACGTACAAAGTGCTGTTGCAAGCTAAGCACCAAGCCATGTCACCAGGCACCCATGGTCTGCCGCCAGTGTTTTTATCTACTCTGCCTCGGACATGCGCCACCGCACCATGGCAGCAGCAGTGCCTGTATTAGTCAGGTCGTTGCTCGCCTCAGTCACCTCTCTCAGCTTTTTCTTCATTTGGGAGGGTCCCACATTCCCTAGAGGCAATGGAACTGACAGCACTGCCTGTAGCCCCTCGCATGAGGCGTCCAGCCCGATGCATAGGCTGCGTGCAATGCGGTGCACTGCGCCCGGGCTCAGCATTGACGCGCGCGCATACACACTCCGTTCCCCCCACATCTTTGCCAGGGCCCATTCGCAGTGTCCTGCAACCGAGTGCAGGCTCAGCCTGTCCGCGACCGCCCAGCACTCGTAGATGATGTCCACCTCAAAGCTCCGGTGATTGCCCTTCACCTGCGGAAGGTCAGAGCGCTGTCTCGCGCAGTGCAGCGCATGCAATGTAAGCGCATTCAGGTGACAAGTCTGGGACCGCACGGTGGTCATAAGCCGCATGCGCTCGCACAGGAAGCGCTCGGCGCGCTGGACGTGCTTATCGGGGCCGAACTTGTGAGCCCACTGCAAGAGAGCGAGTGCTTGCTGCATGGCAGCAGCCTGCCTTCTCCTGTCGTGTGGGGAGATGTCGTCTCTCAGCGCTTCGCTGCTTGTTGCAGGATAGACGACCTGCAGTGGAACGTGCAGTCAGATCATAGGATCATAAGGCCTGGAAACAGGGCCCCCAGCATCAGGTGCCTGGCCAGAGCCTGTACCAACCGGGTCAGTCCTGACATCACGCCTAATCCTGCAGTGGTCTTAAACAAGTACGCACCTTGAGCACTTCGACAGCCTCCACTTCTGAGAAGTCTTGAAGCGGTACTTCTGCCCTGCTGCCCGCGGGCGTCTGGCTGGCAGCAACGTTGACCATGTCGCACAGGATCGGCGAGGTGCTAGCCAGCAGCTGGCTGTGCGCGGGCAGGCGCGCCCCGTCGCGCAGCTGCAGCACCACGTCCGCGGCTGCCAGAAACGCTGTCGGTGTGAACCCCGCAAGATAGGCGGGCGGCGCTTTGCGCTCAGCGTCTATGCCAAGCACGCTACACAGGCAGAGATACGCGCTGTGCTTGACTCGTGAGAGCTGTTTGCTCATCCCGTAGATTGACAGCGCATACCTGAGCTTCTTTCAACACACGGGTGCAGACTGACTCTCGCCGCAACGTGAGGCGAAAGTGCTTGCCAGCATCTCGCCAGAGTGTGTCGGAGGTCTACCTAGTAGGGTATGGTGGTTACAAGGTAACACCAGGCAACTTATGCGGCCGTCGTCAACCGCGTATGAAGCGCCACGGCGCGTCCGCCTCCTTGTGCAGCAAAACATACACGTGCCGCCGCGCAGTGTTCACCTTGACACGCGCGCGCGCCTGCCGCCGGCGCCCGGCCCCGAGCCCACCTCAGCGCGGCCTGCCTGGTCGGGAGTAGCTACATGGAGCGCGCAGGATCGGAGGGGCGCTGCTGGCTTTTACAAACAGGCAGCTCGTGGGGGGCAGGCAGCCCAAGCCAGTCCGCTCAGAAGAACAGCGCATCGTACGGCCGCGCACGCGGCCGTGGGCGGGCACCGGCAGCGTGCGGCCGTACAGGCGCGGCAGGTGCAGGTGGTAAGCGGCGGTCGAGCCCACCGCCCACACCTCCACGGCTCGCTCGGCGAATAGCGTGCGCACCTGCGCCGCGTCAGGGGCGTCAGCGCAACCGCTGACGCCGCAGCGTGCTGCGGCGCGCCGGACCAGGCACGCTGCCCTGACGGCGCCCCAGCACCTTGCGCGGGCCGGGCCTGCATGCTGTGCGCAGACCAGGCGCTGCGCGCCGTCAGGCCAGCATGTCAGGCCAGCAGTCACCCTCATTATTTTTCTGACGGCCTGTGCTCATAGTGCAGCGAGGCTGCGTGCCCACAGCCTCTGCTCTGCCCAGCCGATGCCCACTTTCCAGCGCCGCCCCAGATGCGGCCTCGGCAGCTGCTGCCATGCATGCCTAAAAGGCTCCTCAGTGGGAGGCTCCACACACGAAGCCTCGGGCACCACCGGAGAGACCCCGCGCGCCTGCTCACGCGGCACCGGCTCGCCCAGCGGCAGCGTGATGCACAGCTCGAAGCCGTCGTCGGCCCAGCGGTAATCGGCCACCTCCACGCGCGGCAGCGCGGCGTCCAGGTCGCGCACGTCCAGCGTGCCCGGCGCGCGCAGGCCCGCCTGGCGCGCCTCTCAGCACAAGCTGTAAGGTGCTGTAGCACCTTGTGCACAAGGTGCTACAGTATGCGAGCTGCGGCGGGCGCGGGTGGCAGCAACTCCAGTGCAGGCGCACATCGACCAAGCCCCGACATACGGGTCAGCAGGACCCCGGCCGCGCCGCCCTGCGCGGCCCAGCCGCACAGCCTGCCTGACGCGCACGGCGCAGCGGTCGCGATGGTTGCTCAGGCAGGTACGGATGGCTGCCTCTGCGTGGGCAGGAGCGGACCCAGTCCCGCGCGTCTATCATGCAGCGCGGCGACCGCGCGCGCAGGATAGAGCGCTGCGCGCACCCGGGCCGCCGGCAGCGCGGGCAGCGGCCCGTGGCCCTCCAGCGGCAGGTCCGCGTCAGCGCGCCCGCGCTCGGCGCCCAGCGCGGCGGCCGCGGCGGCCCAGGGTGGCGCCTCCGGCGCGCCAGCGCGCGTGCGCGCGGCCGCCAGGTAGGCCGCGGTGCGCTCCGCGGCCAGGCGCATCCCGGGCAGCTCGCCTGCTTCCCGCACTCGTTCAGGCGCCTGGTGGTCATGGCCTCTCCAGGGAGAACAGCGTGCAACGGATGCGGCACCCCAGTGAAGGCTGCGAGCCAGTGCCCTGCAGGTGTGCAAGCCGCTGGCGCCGCTCGCAGCAGGGCGGCGTAGACGATCGCGCTCGGAGCGCAGACCGCGCGCGTGCAGCACTCCACTGACACTCACCATGCCCAGCTTCGGTGAGAGGAAACGGCACGTCGCACGTGCGCTGAAGGCGCCGCACCTGCGCCCGGCCCGACCGCCAGCAGCGCGCCGCGCCCCAGCAGGAACAGCGGCAGGCCGGGCCACGCAGGCGGCGGCAGTGGCGCCGCCGCCGTCAGCCCCGGCCCCGGCGGCGCCCCGCGGGCCAGCTCGGGGTAGCCGCCCAGCAGCCGCGTGGCCGTGCCCGCGCAGCGCTGCAGCGCGGCGAGCACGGGGTCGGCGGCCGCGTCGTAAGCGCCGCCCGTCGCCAGCCAGATAACATCCGCTCGCAAACAGCCCTCCGCGTCCGGCGCCGCGCTGCAGGGTTTAATAGGTTCAGGGCCAGGGCGCGGCGCCGGCGCACTCACGGCCGCGGCATCGGCGGCGCCCGCGCCGCCGCAGCACGCCGCGCTGCCGCCTGCCTCCGGGCTGCAGCGCATGACCGGCGACGCGGCGGCAGCCGCTGGCGCTCTCGCCTCGTCACCGGCAGGGCCGGCCGCTGCTTCAGACGGCAGGGCGGCAGCCGCGCGCGGGGTGAAGTAGGCGGCGCCGGGGGGCAGCGCAGGTACGGGGCCAGGCGGCGCGCGCACGGGCGCGGTCTGCAGGCGCCACGCGCCGCCGTCGCGGCGGAGCGCGCGCACCTCGCGGCGCTCCACGACGCACACCCGCCCGTCTGCGCATGCGGCCTGCCGCGGGGCGCAGCAGCGCGGCTCACGCCCTGCGCCCACGCGGCTTGCCGCCACACATGAGGTGCGGTGTCATTGACCCGCACCTCACAAGCAACGGCTTCGCGTCACGCAGGAATGCTTCAAGCATCAAGCGCGGTGTGTGGCGCGTCCCCACATCATGGCAGCCTGTTCATGCCATCCTGGATGCCTGCCCTGAGAGAGACGCTGGCATGCAGACGGGATGTACTTTGAACAACATCTGACACCCTCGCCAGAGCTCATGAAGCCACTCCGCTGAGCCGCATTGAGACAGGCATGCGCCAAGGCACCTGCAGCGCCTGCGCGGTCGGCACATCGATGCTCGCCTGCGGCCGCGCGCCGCGCGCCGCGCGCAGCCGCGCACGCGGGTTGGCCTCGCGCGCGTACGCCGCCAGCCGCTTGCTGCCATACCAGCCCACCTGGCATGCAGCCGCATGAAAGTGGGCAGGAAGAAAGGCGCGCACGAGGGCTCTTTGTGGTCGGGTGCGCCCTGGCGCAACAGATGCGTACATGCACAGCACTTGCACGCTGAGCAGGTCGAAGCGCGACTCTGACAAATCTGGGCGAGAGTGACGAAGCATGAGCGGCAGGTGCATGATTGCAATGAGGGCGCCGCTGCCGTGCCGTGCTCATCCCGGCGCCCGGCCGGCCCGCTCCGCCGCACCTCGCACTCAAACTCCTGGACGACCAGCGCGGCGCGCGCGAGCAGCACGACGCGCGCGGCACCCAGCCGCGCGGCCGCCAGCGCGAGCGCCGCGGCGGTCATGCCGCCGCCCACGACGGCCACCGAGCGGCCCGCCACGGCCGCGGCCGTGCTGGGCGCGCGCACGTCCACCGCGCCGGCCAGCTGCAGCATGCCGGCCTCACCAGACCCTGCAGGTCCTGCAGCCGCCCCGCCGCATGGTGCAACCTTCTCGTTTGCCCGCTGCGCGCCGCCTGTCGGTCCGCACTGAGCTGGCGCTGCGGCTGAGCGGCGCAGCTGCGCGCCCGCTCCGTTTGCCCGCTTCTCGTCGCCGGCCAGACCGTTGGAAGGTGCGCCGGGCGCGGCGAGGCTCTGGGGATCAGGATCGGCGTGCTGCGCCGCTGAGATGCACGGCGCGAGCGGCGCGCCGAGCCAGGGCCGCGCCCAGGCCGGCACGAGCGGCGCGCGGACGTTGACGCAGTACGCCACGGCGCGCGCGCGCAGCGCGCGCCCGTCGGCCAGCAGCACACGGCAGCCCTCGTCTGCGGCCGGCATACACCCACTTGAGCTCGGATCATGGGGCAAACCCACGGCACGACATGCGCATAGTTGAGGCCATCTCGCTCCGAGGTGTCACACGCCCTGCCCGGCGCCCGTGCCAAGCTTTGGATCAGTTCACGGCTGTGCAGGGCATAGCGACGAGCTGCACAGGCGGCGTACCTGCAGGGCCGGCGAGCTGGCCGGCCGGCAGGTGGGCCACGGCCGTGACGGCGCCGTGCAGGGGCGCGCGCACGCCCGCCGGCAGCCCCGCCAGCACCTCTGCATGGCAGAAGTCTGCAAACAGCGCCGGCGCTGGCCGCGCCACGAACGCGCTGCTGCCGCGCACCAGATCCTGTCGCCCCGCACACATCTCGGCCCTTCCTGCTAAGTTGACAATGACAGGCAGGCTGCTTCTCAGCCTCACTTCAGCGCGCCGCATGGAAGCTCGCTCACCTGCAGCCAAGTGTGGATGTTTGGCTGTTACTGCTCAGCCTATGGCCACAAAGCCACCCGGCCATGCTAACAATGCTGCGCGGAGGTGGGGGCGACGGCTGTGCCTGTTGTTCATTGCCTGGCCGCGAGCTTGCGCCGCATGTTCCTTAATTCGCACAGCACATTGAAATACTCAACTTTGCTGTGGACCCCCACAACGGCGCGCGCGGGACAGGCCGGACCTCACAACCGCGCGCGCCAGGGCAGGCCGGACCTGCTCGCGGCCGTGCTGCGCGCAGTAGGCGGCGAGCGCGCCGGGCGCGGCGTGCACGCACTGCGTGACCGGCGAGCGCAGGTGCGCAGAGCCGCAGCGCGCGTGCCGCGCGCGCCAGGCCGCCAGCCACTCGCCGCGCTCGTCGACCACCCGCGTCGCCTGCGCCCGGCAGGCCAGCCGCCTCTTCAGCAGCCAGCAGGCACCCCTGTCCAGGTCGAAGCGCAGCTTGGGAGCAGGCTGCCTCATCAGTCTCTGCAAGCAACACGAGCAACACTGAGCCAACTTCTTTCCAAGTTGGCGTGGGCGCACTGCGAGGATGGCAGGCGGCAGGCGCGCCACAAGGTGCAGCGCCGCGCGGCCGGCGCCTACTATGACGAGGTGGTATACCTTCTCTTCCGCCTCCTCCTGCACGCACTAGCCCTGGCTTACTATGGTACACTGGGTGAGCTGCTTAGTGACGATACTATGAGCTTGCTGGAGCAGGCTTGCTGGAGCAGGCTTGGGCCGCTGTAGAGCGCGCACCTCCAGCCTGCCACTGCTGCCCTCCAAGGCCATACTAAACAGCCAAGCCCGTCATGTGTTGCTCAGTTCTTGCTTCCCACCCTCAGGCGGTCTTGCACAGTGCCAGAGATCTTGCCCTGTGCACAACAGGTGAACACCTGTGGTGAAGGGTCTGTTGCCATAGCATAGGTGTGTAGTGCGTTGGGCAATGCTCGATGGCACCCGAGCGGTGCTGGAACGCCGCCATTCCAGGATTCCAAGTGTTGAACCCTGTGTCAGCCGGGTTAGGGGGCATTCAAGTGGAGTGTAAAGCGCGGGACAGGCTCGAGCACCTAAAAGTCGGACGCTTGCGGCGCAATGGGGTGCCTGCCCAAGACGGCTGCGCCAGCACAGGCACTGCACGGCTCCGGGCGCGTGTGTGCGCACCGCACACCCGCTCCGTCCCGGCCACCAAGCCAGGGCGCTGCAACGCCTGCGGCCGACCACCGGCTGGCGCGCCGCGCAGCGTTGGCGGCCATGCTGCTGAGTGCTGCAGGTGAGTCGCCCTCCGCGCCAGCCCGCGTAAGCTCTCGGTGCCAGCGTCCGGGTGGGAGCATGGCGCGACTAGGCCTAGAATGCGCGCTGACAAGAGACGCTAGTGGTCAGGCTCCAGCACGCTGAGCGCAAAGGCAGCGGGCGTGCTCGGCGGGCAGCCCGGCCGCGAGCCGTCCCAGGCAGGGGCGCTTGCGGCTGTGCCGGAGCAGGCAGTGCGCGCCCGCAGCAGCGCGACCATCGTGCCGGTGGTGCTGCCGTGGTGCGGAAGCTGCGCCAGCGGGACGAGCCCATGGCCTTCGAGTGCGCAGGTGGGCCCTACCCCTCTGCATGGAGCAGCGGAGCCTGTTGAAGCCAACTCAAAACCAACATACCATGCGCTGCGGCCTGGCTTATCTTCTGTGCTGCCGCAGGGGGGGCGTTTAATTGCGACGGCACCAGGCGAGCCTTTGCCAAGAAGCAATATATGAAAACTGTCTGAGCAGGGAAAGGGGAGATGCTGCACTGGCACTGTGCACTGCGGCAGGGGTTTTTGGTCTAGGTGCCCGGCATTACCGGAAACAGCTCAGGAGTGTGACATGGTGTAACAGTGACAGGGCTAGACACGGCTAGACACGCCACCGTCAGCACTGCAGCTCCCTCACCTGCCTCGGACCGAGCTTAGCGGGCATATGTAACTGGCAGCGAGGCTGCGCAAGCGTTCAGACACACAATTCTAGCACAGAAGCAGACTGGTCGCAGCACGTTGAACCGGTACACTCTGAGGGCGGAGCAGCACGCGCGTGGGGGTCGCCCGGACAGCAAGCCCCGGGCGGCGCAGGGCGTCAGCGAAAGCAGATGACACGGGCCGGGCTCGGGCGGGCCGCCGCCTGCGGCCGCTTCCCAGCCAGGCCCTCCGGCCGCCGGGAACGGGCTCTCAGCGCGCCGGCGGCCGGCCCGCGCCCCCGGCCGCGCCTCCCGCGCCACACAGAAGGCGGGGAGGCGATGAACGGCCGGCCCAGGGCGGCGCTCATGGGACGGCGGCCGGCAGGGCAGGCCTAACCCTACCCCTAACCCCAGCTATGGCGGCAGCTCGTCGCGCCGGAGCTTGCCGGGCTTGCCGGCCGGCTTGTCCGCCTTGGCGGTGGCCTTGTACGGCCGCGCGCGGCCCTTCAGCGACACCGCGGCAGCCGCGGCCGGCACCGCCTTCATCGGCAGCGACAGCTGCTGCTGGCTCAGGATGCGCCGCAGGCTGCCCACCAGCGCTGCCGAGCCCGCCTGCGTGCCCCGCTCGCCCCATTAGAGAGTCCGGTCACCTCCGCACTCGCCGGGACAGACACAGCCGAGCTTGCGCAGCCTGGGCTGGCATTGGCCGCTTGTTCGGCGCCCAGCCAGTTGGCGCCCGTGGCCGCGCCGGCCCTGGTTCGCTGCTGCAGCCGGCCAACATGCCGGCTACTCTGCTCCCTGCCAGCTCGAGCCACTGCGCTTGCGAGCGCACGCCTCGGCCAGCCAGGGCGCGGCTGTGCGGCATGCGCCTGCAAGTCCTGCTTCCGAACCCATGCTGGCGGCCACGCTCTTGCGAGCAATCTGGGGCAGCGGGCCCGGGCGCGGCACGGCGCCGCATGCCTGTAGGTCGCACCTGTTGCCGACGCCCAGCAACAGCCCCAGCAGTGCTGAGAGTTAGTCCTAACCCTACACCCATGGGGGCGCGCCTGCAGGTCGTGCTTGTCGCTGACGACCAGCACCAGGCCCAGCAGCACACCGACCGCGCCCAGGTCCCACGCGCTCGGCTCCTCGCCCAGCACCGCAAACGCCAGCAGCGTGCCCACGAACGGCTGCAGGCACTGGAAGCTCGCGACCTGCATGCGCGCGCGCGCGCAGTGAGCGGCGGCGCGCTCGCCGGCGGGCAGCAGCGCCTCCCGCGCGGCACCGGCGGCAGCAGCGACCTGGCACCAGGCGCCACAAGCTGGCCGCCGGGGCGCGCGCCCCGAGCAGAGGCGGTCCCACACACTCGTGGCCCGCATCTCGCAGCAGCGGACGTGCTCAAGTGACACGGGGACGGCGTGGGGGCAGGCAACCAGGCGGCTGTGAGCTCCCCATGACTTTTGCGTTCCATGGCTGCACGCATGGGATGTTGTGGTGCGTGCAATACAAGGGGTTTCATCGCTCAGGCATCCAGAGAGCGCCCGCCGCGGGCCAGGCAGGCGCGCGCCGCGTCGCTGCCAGGCCCGGGTCCCATAGCAGGCACCGCAAACGCGCGCGCGCGCGGGGCCGGCGGCGCGCCTGCGAGGCCGGCAGGTGCTGCGTGGCCCAGGTGACCACGTAGTAGCCGGCCACGCTGCAGACGATGATCCAGTACGCGAGCGGCCCCGCGAGCGCGCCGGGCACCTCCCAGCCGGACCGCTCCACGAACAGCAGCGCGGTCGTGCCCATCGCCAGCGCGGCCGTGATGTACGCCCAGGCCGCGATGCACATCGCCGGATACAGGCCCACCAGCTGCTTCGCCCTGCGCGGCGCGGCGGCGGCCGCTCGGCGCCCGACCCTGCTGCCGCCGCAGCGCCGCGGCGAGGACCTCCTGTGGCCGCTCCGCGCGCCGCCAGGGAGTTCACCAAGGACGGCTGGCCACAGCCCGGCCGAGCATGAGCCCGCCGGGCTCGCGTTGGCGCCCGCGGCAGTGCGTCCGCAGGTCCGTGCCCCTGCCCCTGGTTCGCATGACAGCACCATGTCTGGATGGCGGCCAGCCGTCCATGGCCGGCGGGCGGCGCGCCGGCAGCGCATGCATGCGCGCAGCAGGCGGGGCCGCGCACGTCAGGTAGTAGAGCGCCATGGCGAGCGTGTTGAGCAGCAGGCACGCGTTGCCCAGCAGCATGTTGCGGCCCTCGGCCGCGCTGTGGTGGCCGCCCACGCCGCCCAGCACCTGCCGCGCCGGACCCGAGCGTGTCGGGTGGCCCTGACCGCGCATCACTCCGGCGTGGCCCACGATGCACGGCACCTCACACGCTGTGCACTCCGCGGGGCAGAGGAGGTGCAGCCGCGCACGCGTGGACAGGCTTCCGCACATGCCCCGCACTCACAGCCTGCCTGAGCGACGCTTTGCTGTCCGTGGCGCGGCGACAACTCTCACGGTAGCTCAATCATCGCCCACTGCACTGCCAGCTATGTCACTGCGCGTGCTGGATGTGCCGCGCTCGGAGCGCGCCCGCCAGGGCCAGCCCGGGCGCGGCGCGCCGGCGGCGCGGATGGGGCGCGCCATGCAGATGGAGCCGCCAACGGCCAGGCCAATGCCGGCCAGCTTCTGCGCGGAGCCGGCCTCCAGGTGCAGCGCGACCGCGATCGCGGCCGTGAACACCGGGATCGTCGGCTGCATGCACGTCGCCACCACCACGCCGGACAGGTCGATGCCGATGATGTAGAACAGCTGGTTGAAGTACAGGCACAGGCCCAGGCCGGCCACGCGCGCCAGGTCGCGTCGCGCCGGCAGCTGCCCTGCCGGGGTCCGCGCCGCGAGCATCAGCCCGGGGCCTGGGGCTGCACCGGGCGCGCTCTCCCGCCCCGCCCCCGAGCCAGGGTGCCCCCGCGCGACGAGCAGGCCGCGCCCCAATGCGCGCGTCGCACCCTGACAGTGTCAACTCGCAGGGCTGCGGCGGCTGCCGTGGCCCTGCCGGGCGGGGTACCCTGCCGGGGCTGCACGAGCGCGGGGCGCACTGGTCGTAGTGTAGGCGATGGTGCACATGATGGGCGCGGCGACGGCCTCCCTCGCCTGCGAGGCCGGCGCCCCAGGCTCACCACTGGGACGTGCGTGTCCCAGCGAGTCGCGGACGCACAGGAGCCACTGGAACTGAGCGGCAGACGCGCCGCCGCTGCTCTAGGGCAGGGGCGCCGGGGCCGCGCACCAGCGCGTATATTATCGGGTGGAAGACCTGCCCGCCGTCCAGGCTCCGCAGGTTGTTCTTCAGGTAGACGGAGCCGACGCAGAAGGCGGTCTGCGTGACCGCGAGCGCCACTTGGCAGTGCCACGGCTTGACGCCCGTGGCCGGCAGCCCTGCGGCGCGGCGCGCGACCCCGTCTGCCACCGCTCGCGTAGGTACCACACAGCGAGCTCCGCCAGGCGCCGCTGATAACACACTGCTGGACCGCAGTGTTTACGCTGGATCTGGGCGCTCCGGCTCTGCGTGCGGGCCAAGCGCCCAAGCGCCTGCGGCCAGCACTGACAAGCCGGTGGCCGCGGCAAGGCTCAACACAGGCCAGGTGGCAGGCCCGAGGCCGCAGCATGCGTCGCTCAGCGCGGCCGTGTGCGCCCGCCAGGGGGCGAACCCTCTTTCTTCTCCGGCGTGCCGCTGTGCGTGCTGTCGGCAGCGATGACGATCGCGGTGTCGCCATCCTCGCCGTCCGTGGCGCGCTGGTGCACGCCCATCGAGCGGCGGCGGGCGCCAGGCTACGCGCCCCGGCGCACCCCGGCGCGCGGCAGCGCTGCCTCAGCAGCAGGCGTGCCGGCCGCCCCACATACCAGGATGGGCTACGCCCCGCAGGCCCAGGGCGCGCAGCGGGGCCGCGAGGGGGTATCAGCGCGACGCTTGTGCTGACCGCGATCTGGGAAGTGCGGGTCCTCAGGCACCGGCGCTCTGCGGCCTTGGAATCAGTGCAGAAGCAGTGCCGGGGCGCAGGTGGGGGCGCCTGTGTCGGACTTCCTCGCTACAGTTTTTCTTGTCGCAGAAGCCAAGCACCCTAGAGTGCACCTGCTACCCGGCACTTGGGGGGGGCAACTTGCCAGGCATGATGCGTGATTGCAAGGCAAGTGCAAGTGCCAGCCCTGCCGCTGTTCCTCGAGGAGAGTTCTTCCGGCTGTGCCAAGTGTGTTTGTTTGTTTTCCTGTTGCGTCAGTGCCAGGTGCGGGACAATGACCAGCGAGCCAGAGGAGTACATACAGCTGTCCAGCGCCTGGACCACCAGCCTGGTCGCCGATACGCAAGCGCTTGACGCTGCAAGGCGTGCACTGCAAGTCGTCAGCCTTGCACTAATGAAAGGGTCGTCGTTGAGCAGAACACAGCGTGTGTGCTCTGTGTGCGCTGCAGTGGCCGTGCGCGCTGCACGCTGAGATATGCACACCTGCAGGGGCATAGCATCTGATGCATACGTCTGCGGGATTGATGCGGAGTGGGACTGCAATGCAGCGCCGTCCGCCGCCCTGCTGCAACTGGCTCTGCGGACGCGGGCGGGAGCGCGGCACGTCTTGCTGCTGGTCCGTCTCTTATGCGGCACAGCACTCGGTCACTAAAGAGCTGCAGCAGAGCCCACGCAGCGAGCTCGCCTGCCTCGCGGCAGGACCTCCTGGCGCTGCCAGCCTGCGACGCGCGCGAGTTCCTCGCGCTGCTCTTTCGCTGCAGGGACCTGCTCAAGGTGAGCGCACGGGAGAGGCACTGGAGAGGCATAGCGTGCGCGTGCTCTTGCACTCGGTGTGCGGCCACTCGCGGTACCCGTCGCGAGCGCCGCCACACATGCCCGGCGTCCCGCAGGTCGGCTACGGGCTCGCAGGCGACCTCGGCGCCCTTGCGGCGGCGCTGGGCGGGGTGTGCGCGGTGGAGCCCGCAATCGACCTGGCCTCCCTGCACCGGACGCTCGCCGTCAAGGGCCTGGCGAGCCTGCCGCCGGTGCGGCGCAGCATGCAGCCTCTCAGTGCAGCCCACCAGCCGTGCCGGAGCGCAGCTCGCAGCCGCGCACAGCGTCCGCTCTGCCCGCGCGCCGGTCCCGCTTGCTGCCGCGCCCCTCGCAGCGGCCCGGCCTCCTTCGAGGCTGCTTGCCGAGCTCGCCGCATGTTGTCTCTCCGAACACGTTGCCGGCCACGCGCGCAGGCAGGCGAGCGCGGCCTGGCGGGCCTGGTGCACGCGCAGCTGGGCGCGCCGCTGGACAAGCGGCTGCAGTGCAGCGCGTGGGCGGCGCGCCCGCTGACTGCCGCGCAGGCGCGCCTGCACGCGCCTGCTCTGGCCGCGGCTGCGCCCCGCCGCAGGCCGGGAGCACGGCGGTGACATCGCAACCTTGCATGCGGGTCGTGCGGGGTGGCGGGGGGGCGCCCGCCAGGCGCTCGAGCCGCGCAGCCGCACTGGCGTTCCTGTGCGTGATTGCTTAGCATGCGCGTCAGATTCGCGTTTCCTCTACTGCATGCACCCAGCTCCAGGCCGCACGCGATCGGGTGGCAAGCGCGGCAGTGCGTGACATAGCTGTCACCGCCTGGTGATGCCGCCTAATGGTCCGGCGGCAGAGGGCGTACGCCGCGCTGGATGCGGCCGTGCTCCTGGACCTGCTGGACACGCTGGCGGCCGTAGGGTTACCCTACCCTATGCTTGCTCTGCTGCAGCCGCGCGCGCCGGCAGCCGCCCCCGCGCCGCAGCAGGGCGGCGCGCCGGGCGCAGCGCGCGCGGGGCCGCCGGAGGCGCGGCGGGGGGCGGACGCGGGCGCCGACGGCGCCGCCGGCGGCGCTGCTGGCGGCGCTGTCGACCCGTGCGGCGCGGGCGAGCAGCCCGCGGCTGCCGCCGGCGGGGGGGAAGCGTCGAGAGCGGCCTGGCGAATAGCTTGGCAGCAGCGCGGCTCGGCGACGGTGCTGATGGGCGGCCTCCCAGCCCGCACGCGCAGCTCGGGGCGGGGCCTCGCGGGCTGGCAGCAGCCCGTGCGGCAGGCGACGGGTGCGCAGGAGGCGGCGAAGCCGCGCAACCGGCCAGCAACCCGCCTGCAGCCGCCCTGGAGTGGCTGCCCGGGCCTGGGGGCTGCTCGCCGGCGCCGCAGGCCGGCGCCGCAGCGGGAGGCCCCAAGGGCGAAGAGGGCGGCTCTGCAGCGCAGGGCTCTGGGCGCGAGGAGGGCTGCGCTGCGGCGTCCGAGCATGGCGCGCACGCACCCGCCGCAGGCTGTTTGGCGCGGTCTAGGGCCACCCAGGCTGGGCGTGCAGATGGCCGCCAGGACCTCGTCACAAGTGGTTGCAGCCGCGCGATGGGACAGTTTCACAGCCTTGTTTTTTTATTGGCTGCGCGGTGACGACTGCCGCCCCGGTGCTGTGTGGCGCAAGCCTGTTGGCGCTGGCACCGTATGAGCAAGAAGCATCCCTGGCTCTGCGGCAACCACAGGATATGACAAAAGGGTACCAAGGGTTTTTAAACGTGTGGTGGTGGCCACGGGGGCGCGCGCAGAGGCGCTGATGCGCAGCGCGGCCAGCGCCTGGGGCCGCCGGCTGGAGGACGTGGGCGCGGGCGCGCGCGGCCGGCGCCGGCCGCTGCGTGAGCGCGCGCAGCGGAGCAAGCAGCCGCAGCAGGGCCCGGCGGATGGCGGCGGCTGCGCCCCAGGTCCGGCGTCACAGCATGCTGTTGGAAGGGATACCTCCGCTTGGGGCAGTGTTGTCTCAAATTTGGCTGTCGTCATCAGCTCATCATGCCGCTGGCTGCTCGTCAAACACCGGGAAGCACCTCGATGCATCTGTCAACAGGCCCGCAGGCGCCGGACTGCCGTCCCCAGCCATCCCTGCACTGCATGGGACATGTGACACACGCACATGCTGCAAGCTCCACGTTTGCACCTTGACCAAAAAGGCGAACGACGCGCGCCGAGCGCTTGTCAACATCCCCCTACTGAGTCGGCAGGCGCTGCTGTCGCGCTGCTGCGGGCGCCTGACCGCATGCGGCGGACTGCCTCGCAGCGGTGCCGTGGGCGGGCGAGCCGCGCTTCGTGTGCGACACCAACCTGGAGGGCCTGGCGCGCCAGCTGCGCATGTGCGGCCTGGACGCGAAGTGCGCGCCGCCGGGCGCGCGCAGCCAGCGCTTCCTGGTGCACAGGCGCGCCGGGCCCTGCCGGGTGCGCGTTGGGCCCTGCTGGGCGCCCAGAGCTGCGCGCGCTGTTTGGATGCGCGTGCTGTGCTCGCCACAGACTGTGCGGCGTGCGGGTCGCACGACACGGACATGCAGGACGCGCTCCCCGGTGCACGCATAGCGGTGCGCTGAGGGTGCGTGCGGCGCGGCGCATGCAGCGCTCTGGCAGCGGGCGTGTGTAGCGTCTCCGAGGGGCATGGCAGCCCTTGTTAAGCGCGCGCGGCCGGCTCGCCCGGAGCGGGCGCCGGCCCCCTGCGTTTGCGGGTGAGAGCGCTGTGTGCCCAGCTGCCAGCCGGGCGCCCAGCGTGCGCAGCGCGGAGCCCTCTTGGTGCGGGAGGCAGGCTGCGCCGCGCCCGGCATGCCGCCGTGGGTCCACGCATTCTTGCTGGACTCCTGCCGGACCGGCCCGCGCGCGCCGCGCAGGTGGCTGGTGGAGACCGCCGAGCGCGAGCGCCGGCTGGTGCTGACGAGCGAGCGCGCGTTTGCGGCCGCGCGCCACACCGACGCCTGCCTGCTCGTGGCCGCGCCCGACAAGAAGGCGCAGCTGGCCGAGGTGCTGGCCGCGCTGCGCATCGACGTGACCGAGGGCCGCCTGCTGTCGCGCTGCGTGGCCTGCAACGGTGAGTTTTCGGCCAGGCGCGCGCCCCCGCCATGCGCCATGCGCCGAGTATGCTGTGGGGCCTGCATGTTCCCCTGCGATCAGTGCTTTGTTTGGGGCTCCGCTCTGGCACCGCAGCTGCTGCGGTGGCGAGGCCCTGGGCAGGCGCTCGGGCCGCCCGCGATTAATCCTTTGTGCTCTGGCGCCGTCGCGGGGGGGCGGAAGCAAAGCGCTGCGCGTCACTGCTGCTGCACACGGCCGCTCTTGCGTGGCCCATGAAGCATGCCATCAAAGCTTATTACAGACCCGTGTCATGAAATGATTTTCATGACATGCGTAAAAGATTGCACCCAAAGAGCTGCATGGCGCTGGGCAGGCCGCTGCGCCCGGACGAGCTGCCAGAGGACAGCGGCGTGCCGGAGCCGATCCGTGCGGCGCACTCCGAGTTCTGGCGCTGCGGGCAGTGCCGCAAAATATACTGGACGGGCCAGATGTACCGGCGCGCGCGCGGCCACCTGGCCGCGCGCCTGTGCGCTGTGGCCGCCCCGGTCCCGCGCGCGGCGGGCGCTGCGCTGCTCTAGCGCCGCGTGCGAGCGCTTGCTCAGGACCAGTCCTGTGTCACTGTGTTCAAAGGTATTCACTTGTCTCAGAAGAACTACTTGTACTTGTGAAAATGAAATGGCGACACTCCCATCCTCATTTGAACAGGATGGGAGTGTGGGCTTTGCTTTGATAAAGCATGTGCAACCAAGTCTCTGGGGTGTTACAACCCTAGTCTGAACTGTTGGAGCACTTAATTGATAAATCAAAGAGGGTGTACAAGACGTGCCGGCTTCAAGCCGTGTACCACGAAGCAGTGGTGTGGCAAATAAGCGCAAGGTGGCTGGACCCTGGACGGCAGGCACTGCTGCGCGGCGCGCCGAGCATGGAGGAGGAGGAAGGCTCTGTGTCCCGGAGTTCTGGCCGCCAGGCAGGCAGCCACAGCCCGGTAAGTTTGTGTCAATGTACCTGCAAACATCCAAGGCCGCTCCCCGCAATCCAGCAGCTAATGGGGTTTGTCGCGCTCTGCAGCGTGCAGCGCGGAGCCAGATCTCAACGGCTGTGTCCTTTGGCGCGCGCCCCGCTGGCTCCGCGGCGGTGGCATCGGCCGGCGAGGAGGAGCGCGAAAGCGCGCAGTCCGCAGCAGCCGAAGGTGTTCACGGACCCCCTTTGCGTTCGTCTGAGCACCGAAAGGGTTGCCTGCGCGAGCCTGTGGAAGCGCACCGCCGCTCTGCATTGCCATGCTACGCTGCAGAGCAAATGCTGCGCGAGCACAGACATGCTGAGCCTGCATTCTTCGCTATCGGGTTTTGACTGCAGTTGCTGGCTGGTGCAGGGGGTGGCAACGCTCCAGCTCTGTGATGCGCGCAGGCAAGCATGAGCTGTCGTCGCTGCCGCCGGCCGCGCTGGGGCAGGCGCCGGGCGCAGGCGAGAACGACCCGGCGCCGCAGCATGTCCCGCAGCCGACGACCAGCCTGCTGTCCACCGCAATGCGCCCCGCGTCGCCGCCGCCGCAGCCGGCCTCGCCCCCGGCGCAGCACGCGGGCAGCGTGGTGTCGCAGACCGCGCTCGCGCGCAGCGCCGCCAAGCCCGCGCTCGCGCGCGCCGGCACGCCCGCGTCCGTCTACGGCCAGGGCCAAGAGGCGGGGCGGGAGCGCGCCGCCAGCCCGCAGGGCAGCCACGCGACCGAGCAGGCGCGCTGCGCCCTCCCCCTTTGCTGGGCCTGGGAGCGCGGCATCCTCGCACTCTCCCCGTTTGGAGGGGCGCTGCCTACCAGTGCCCAAACATGTCCGGCGTGCTGCGAGCGCTGCCCGGCAGGCGCGCCAGCACTCGCTGTCGCGCCAGCAGCAGGCAGCATACCTTCCAAGCAGACGTGGGCTGGCCTGTCCACATTCAGCAGTACGGGCGCGCAGATGCTAAAGTATGTCACATCAGCGCACCCTTGCGGGAGTGTTCTGGGGTCGAGAGTGTAAGCATGTACAGCAGCACGTGCCCCGCCAGCAGTCGCTTCACACGGCCACTGTCGCGCAAGCTGCGGTGCTGCTGACGCGCGGCCTCCACCGGCGCCAGAACTCTGCGGCGGGGGAGGTGCGCGACTCGCGGCGCGGCTCGCTGCGCACCAGCCGCATGCAAGGCCCCGCGCGCAGCGCGCGCGGGCAGGCTGGCACCAGTGGCTGGCGCGCGCCGCTGGCGGCCGAGGCGGTGGACGCGGCTGCGGCCGGCGGGGCCGGTGGTGATGAAGCCGCTCCGTTGCCGGCCGCGGCGGCCGCGGGGCTCGGCTCCGCACGTATGCAGGCGCGGGCGCCTGCTGAGCGCTGCGTCCAGGCCGCACTGAAAAGTGCACGCGCCCTGGCGGCGGCGCAAGCGTGCCATGCCACACGCAAGTGCGCGGCGCCTCGTGAGGAGCTGCAGCACAGGGCATGATCCCAAGCACTTGCACACGTCAGTGCAGCGAGGGTTGCTCGCCTATGGGCCCGAGCTTGTGACTACCCTGAGCCATGTCCTGGGCCGCTGAGCGCCTGTGACAGTGTGCGCATGCTGGGAGGCAGGACACATGTCAGCATGGCGCGGGCGCTCTGCTGACCGAGGGCCGCCGGGGGCGCAGGACGATGGGGCTGCTGCGGACGGCTTTGCGCGCAACAACTCGATCGAGGCCGTGCGTCAGGGTGATGACGGCATGGCTGCGCCGCCCGGCACCGCGGCGGCCGCGGCTGCATCGGCCGCCGCGGCGGCCGCCGCGCCTGCCGCCGCACCCGCCGCGGCTGCCTCGAGCGGGGCGCCCCACGCACAGCATGCGGCCTCGGCCCCGCTGCCGCCAAGCGCCGACCTGGATCCCGCGCCGCCGCCCGTCCTGGGCGGGGCAGGCGCGCAGAGCAGCAGCACCTTCGCGGCGTTGCAGCTGGCAGAGGGCGCTACGCGCGGGGCGGCCGGCGCGCTGCCGGGCGGCCGGGCGAGCGCGCACGGCGGTGGCGGCAGCAGCGGCTGCGCAGCGCCCTGGCAGGCCGGCGCTGGGCAGCCGGCGGCGGCGGCGGCAACGGCCGCGGGCGCCGCGGCGGCGGCAGGCGTCGCCGCGGCCGCCGGCCCTGCGGCCGCGCAGTTCTGGGCATCAGGCGCGCAGGCTGCTGCGTTCGGCTCGCCGCTGACGCCGGCAGGCGGCAACCCGGCCCCGCAGGCCGCGGCGGTGCTGGCGGCGGGGCTGCTGAGCGCGGCTGCTGCCGCGCTGCCGCAGACGTTGACCGCGCTGGCGCTGGCTGCCGGCCTGTCTGCTGGCGCGCGGGGGCCCCCCGGCGGCGTGGCGCTGGCAGGCTTCCGTGCGGCGCCCGCGCTGCCGCTTGCGCTGCACCAGGCGGCAGCCGTCGGCGTGGCGGCCACGTTGCACAGTGCGGCGCTGGCGGCGCCCGCCGCGGCTGGTGGCGCGCAGCGGCTGCTGGTCCCGATGGGGGCCGAGCTCGCCGGGGTGCGGGAGTTTGCCGGAGGCGCGCTCTCTGGCGGCCTGCGCGCCGGCAGCTGCGGCTCGCAGCCGCCCGCACATCCCGCCAGCCGCGGCGGCGCCGCGGGCGGCACGGCCGCGGGCGGCACTGCCAGCGCCGAGGCGCAGCTGGTGCCCGGCGGCGCATCGGAGGGGACGGCCGGCCAGCCAGCCGGGGCGTCCTGGGCGGGCGCCGCCAACGGGGGCAAGGGCCCCAGGGGCACGCCAGCGCCGGCGGCAGCTGGGCTGCAGCAGGCGTCCGCTGCGCAGCTCCCGGGCCTGGAAGCCTCGCACTCGTGCCGCGCGATGAGCGGCGGGCCCGTCTCGGCGCCGGCCGGCGGCGCGCCCGACGCTGCCGCGGCGGCGCCGGCGCTCGCGCCCTCGCTCTCGATGAATGAAGCGCCCGCCCCTGCGGTGGGCGGGCCGGCGACGTGGGTGCCCGCGCCCGCGCGCTCGGCGCAGGGGCAGGCGCCCGCGTGCCTGGCCGGCGGCGAGGCCGCGTCCAGCCGCGGCGGCGG
>JAABUV010000824.1_pt1 | contig 46662 bp, 48 predicted proteins | sample 5559971 | NCBI WGS metagenome assembly JAABUV01 (sample SAMN10711881, study PRJNA513362) | rock metagenome | isolation source: Antarctica rocks | place: Antarctica: Victoria Land, Knobhead nord | collected 2015-12-19 | reverse complement strand
CCGGGCCGCCACCGGATGGACCACCACCACCGTAAACCGCGCCGACGTCAACGCAGCGCTGGGACTCCCCGGCACCCACGGCTACCAAACCCGGATCACCCTACCCAGCGGCGCCCACCGCCTCTGCATATCCGCCGCCACCATCACAGCAGGACGACCCGCGGCCACCACCCCAGGGTGCGCAACCGTCACCGCACCCTGACCGTGAGGTGCCGAAGAGTCGCCGCCCTCAGCGAGCTTAAATCTGTCGTCGGCGGATGAGGTTCGGTCGCTCTTGGAGTCCATCCCCTGTTGACCGTCACGGTGCCTGACGATGAAATCGCCACTCCTGCTGCCGACGATGTCGGCGCGGCGATCGGCAGGGGTGACGCCATCGGCAGCCCTGTTCGAGGTTTGGCCGCGGTGGTCTGTCTGGCGATGGAGATCTCCGACGCGGCGACGCTGTGTGACGGGTGCAATCAGTTGGCCCTTGGCTGGGAGGCCTGAAACCGGGGTTACGACCCGGGCGTGGTCGTCCCGTAGGCGGTACCTCTGCGGGAATTTTCACCGGACGGGTGTTGCGGGACGGTCCGGCCACCTGCAGCGCGGCCACCTGCGTCGTTCCCGTAGGGGGTTCGGCATACGGGACGGCCTGCCGGAGTCGCCGAGGATGCGGGTTGCCGTTCTGGAGGATCCCTGTTCGTCCCGTGCCTGCCGGCTGCCTGGGTGTTGATGGTGGCGGGCTGGGATCGGCTCGCGGTGAACTTCGTCGTGGTACCGGCAGGCGCAGCGGTAAATGGGGGTGGCGGGGCCGGGCAGACTGGCCGGGTGATGCTTTCGCTGTCCACGACAATGCCGCAGGCCACCGATCTTGGTTTCCTTGTTCACAAGCATCCGGACAGGGCCCAGTCGTTCGACGTGTCGATCGGGCGGGCGCATGTGGTGTGGCCCGAGGCGGGCGTCGCCCGGAGCACGGTGGCGTTGCTGGTAGAGGTCGATCCGATCGCCTTGGTGCGTGGCCGCAGTGACCGGAGCGGCGGCGGGTTTTCGCTGTCGCAGTATGTCAACGACCGGCCTTATGCGGCGTCGTCGATGTTGGCGGTCGCTCTGCGGCGGGTGTTCGGCACGGCGATGACCGGTCGCTGCGATACTCGGCCCGAGCTGGCCGCATCCGCGATCCCTCTAGAAATCGATGTTCCTGTGTTACCGAGCCGGGGCGGAGCCGACCTGGTGCGGCGGCTGTTCGCTCCGCTGGGCTGGGCGGTCACCGCGACCGAGATCGTGTTGGACCCGACGGTCCCGGAGTGGGGGAACTCGCCGTATGTGACTCTTCACCTTGCCGGGACCGCCCGGTTGGCTGACGCCCTGACTCAGCTGTATGTGTTGCTGCCGGCGCTCGACGACAGCAAACACTATTGGCTGGGCACCGAGGAGGTCGACAAACTGATGCGCGCGGCGGCCGGGTGGTTGCCTGGTCACCCGGAACGTGAACTGATCACTCGCCGCTATCTGGGTCATCACCGCGAGCTGGTGCGCGACGGGGTGAGCCGGCTCGCCGAGCTCGACGACCTGGGCCCCGACGGGCTTCCCGACGCCGGCACGGATGACCTGGAGGCGGCGCCGCCGACACCGCTGATGGTGCTGCGCAAGGAAGCGGTCGTCGCGGCCCTCAAGGCGCAGGGCGCGTCGAGGGTGGTGGACCTGGGCTGCGGGGAGGGTGCGTTGTTGCAGGTGCTGCTACCCGACCCGTCGTTTCGTGCGGTGCTCGGGGTGGACGTGTCCCATCGCGCGTTGGACGCGGCGGAGCGGCGACTGCACCTGGACCGGATGCCCGATACGCAGCGGGCCCGGCTGCAGCTGCTGCAGTCGTCGGTGACCTACCGCGACGACCGGTTGGTCGGCTTCGATGCGGTGGTTTTGATGGAGGTCATCGAGCACGTGGATCCCGACCGGTTGCCCGCATTGGAACGTGCGGTGTTCGCGCACGCCCGTCCGACGTCGGTGGTGGTGACCACCCCGAACGCCGAGTACAACGTCCGGTACGAGTCTCTCGCCGCGGGCACCATGCGGCATCGCGATCATCGGTTCGAGTGGACCCGCGCGCAGTTCCGGGCGTGGGCATCCTCGACCGCGGCGACTCACGGCTACGGCGTGCAGTTCCTGCCCGTCGGCGACGAGGACCCGCAGTGCGGACCGCCGACCCAGTTGGCCGTGTTCCGGCGGGCCGACGCAGCGGCGGTGGCCTCATGAGCTCACTCAACGTCCCGGAGCTGTCTTTGGTATGCCTGGTCGGGGCGAGCGGGTCCGGTAAAAGCACCTTCGCGGCGCGGCACTTCGGCCCCTACGAAACGCTGTCCAGCGACCAGTGCCGCGGCCTGGTCGCCGGTGACCCGAACGACCAGTCCGCCACCTCCGCCGCCTTCGACGCCACCAACGTGCAAGCCGAGGGCCGCCGAGCATTGGTCGAACTGGCCCGCGCCCACGATGTCCTGCCGGTCGCGATCGTCCTCGACCTGCCCGAAAGGGTGTGTCTGGACCGCAACGCCGGACGCGCCGACCGCACCTTCGGCGACGCGGTGGTGCGGCGTCAACGAGACCAGCTGCGCCGATCACTGCGCCACCTGGCCAAAGAGGGTTTCCGCAGGGTTCACGTGCTGCGCTCCGAGCAGGACGTCGCCGACGCCGTCATCGTTCGGGAGAAGCTGCTCAACGATTTCCGTGATGTGCACGGCCCGTTCGACATCATCGGCGACGTTCACGGCTGCCGGGCCGAACTCGAAACCCTGCTCACCGACCTCGGGTACACCCTAACCCGCGATGACACCGGCCGACCGGTCGACGCCGTCCCGCCGCAGGGCCGGACCACGGTGTTCGTCGGCGACCTGGTGGACCGCGGACCGGACACCCCCGGAGTGCTGCGGCTGGTGATGGGTATGGTCGCGGCCGGACACGCCCGCTGCGTCGCGGGCAATCACGAGAGCAAACTGGTGCGCGCCCTGCAGGGCCGCAAGGTGCAGGTCAGTCACGGCCTGGAGACCACACTGGCGCAGCTCGGCTCGGAGCCCGACGAGTTCCGGACGCGGGTTCAGGAGTTCTGCTACGCATTGGTGTCCCACCTGGTCCTGGACGACGGCAACCTGGTCGTCGCGCATGCCGGCCTCAAGCAGGCCTACCACGGCCGGGCCTCCGCCCGGGTGCGCAGCTTCGCCCTCTACGGCGACACCACCGGTGAGACCGACGAGTTCGGCCTCCCGGTGCGCTACCCCTGGGCGCAGGACTACCGCGGGTCCGCGATGGTGGTCTACGGCCACACCCCCGTGCCGCAGCCGGAATGGATCAACAACACCCTCTGCCTGGACACCGGTGCGGTGTTCGGGGGCAGCCTCACCGCGCTGCGCTACCCCGAGAAGCAGCTCGTGTCCACGCCCGCCGAGAAGGTTTGGTACGAACCCGCCCGGCCGTTCCCGACGACCGGCACCGACCCCGCCGAACCGGAACGAGCCATCGACGACCTCGCGATCACCGACGTCCTGGGCAAACGAGGCGTCGACACCCGCCTGGCCGGCAGGGTCACGATCCGGGAGGACAACGCCGCCGGCGCGCTGGAAGTGATGAGCCGGTACGCGCTCGCGCCGAACTGGCTGCTGTACCTGCCCCGACGATGGCGCCGACTGCCACCGAACCCGCCGGTGACCTGCTCGAACGACCGGCCACCGCGTTCGCCTTCTACCGTCGCGACGGCGTCGGACAGGTCATCTGCCAGGAAAAACACATGGGATCCAGGGCGGTCGCGCTGGTCTGCCGGGACGCCGATGTCGCCCGGACCCGGTTCGGCGCCACACAAGGTGCGACCGGCGTCATCCACACCCGCACCGGCCGGTCATTCTTCCCGGCCGGGTTGACCGAGCAATTCCTGCACCGACTGCGCTCAGCCATCATAGCGGCGGACCTGTGGAACGAACTGGACACTGATTGGCTGCTGCTGGACTCCGAACTGCTGCCATGGTCGGTCAAGGCCGAGGAACTACTGCGCGGCCAGTACGCCGCGGTCGGAGCCGCCGCCCGCGCCGCCCTGCCCGCCCAGGTGGCAGTGCTGCGTGCCGTGGCCGATCGGGGGATCGATGTCGCCGACCTGCTCGCCCGCACCCGCAGCCGGGCGGCGAACGCTGATGCGTTCACCGACGCCTACCGCCGTTACGTGTGGCCTACCGACGGCATCCACGGCCTGCAGATCGCCCCATTCCAGGTGCTGGCCACCGAAGGCCGCACCTGGACCGACCACGACCACCCATGGCACCTTCAGATCGCCGACCGACTCGTGACCGCCGACCCGGAACTGGTCCGGCCGACCCGGCGGCTCGTCGTCGACACCGCCGCCCCGGACTCCACCGCGGCGGGTGAGAAATGGTGGGACGAGCACACCGCCACCGGAGGCGAAGGGATGGTCGTCAAACCACTGGCCAACCTCGTCAGCACAGGGCGTGGCTACGCCCAACCCGGGATCAAGGTCCGCGGACGCGAATACCTCCGCATCATCTACGGGCCCGACTACACCGAACCGGCCAACCTCGCCCGGCTCCGCGACCGGAACCTCGGCCACAAACGATCACTCGCCGCCCGCGAATACGCCCTCGGCGTCGAATCGCTCGAACGCGCCACCCGTCGTGAACCCCTCTGGCGAGTTCACGAACCCGTCTTCGCCGTCCTTGCCCTCGAATCCGAACCCGTCGACCCCCGCCTCTGAACCCGCCCCATTCGTCGCTCCTCGCGTCCACCCGAACCGCAGGATTCGCAGAGATCACAGCGTGCGGTGCCCAGGGCGGCATGGGTCCCGTTCACCGATCGTCAACTGACACAGCGCGCTGGGCACGACGCCGGGCAGCTCGGGACGAGGCCGGCCGATGATGTGAAGTCAGGGCCGGACGTAGGTCAGAGCTTCTAGCGCGAGGCCGGGCCAGTCCTGTTGTGTGGTGTCGCTGACCACGACCCACTCCTTGAGAGGGCGGCCCTGGCCGCGGTCGAATGGCTTGCCCAGCTGTGCGGTGACGAGCTCGGCGCAGCGGCGGGCAGGAAGCTTCATGACGAGGCCATCGCGGGTGAGCATCGCGAAGATTCGGCCCCCCACCCGCAGTCCTGGGGAGGACCCGAAGCCGGTGCCCTCGTCGACGCCGGGCTCGGTGAGCAGCCGGTCGGCGATCGCCTCGAACGAGGACTCGCGGGTCACGCGACGCCGCGCAGGGCGGCAGTGTCGTGCACGTGGCGGATGCTTCGGATGAGACCCTCGCTGACGGTGAAGTGTTCGGCGACCCGGAAGCGGCCGAATGGCTGGGTGTGCATGTCGTACAGCAGGAGGGCCTGGTCGTCGGTGCCGAACTCGGCGAGCAGGTCGACGTGCTCGGCGAGTGCGCCGAAGGTGGCGACTGCCGCGGCGAAGTCGTCCCGGCCTGTGTAGGTGTTGATGGGGACGTCGGTGGCCAGGTCTGCGGCGAGGAAGCGGCGGGCGGCGTCGAAGTCGTGGGCCGTCCACGCGGCGTGGTACGCGCGGGCCACGTCCAGCGCAGTCTGGTTAGCGCGGAAGGGTGCGCCCTGGCCGGTCTCGACCAGGCGAGTAAGGCTGGTCAGGAAGCGGTCCCACCCGGCCGCTACTTCCTCGGCGGGCAGGCCGAGGTGGCCGAAGGTGAGGATGCATCTCTTTGGCCCGGCGTCGTGGAGCTCAAACTGGACGGTAGTTTCTGACCAGCCAGGAGCACTGCTGTGCTCAAGACAGGTCCACCGCACACGCGATGGGCTGGTCACCTCGTCCACGCGCATGACGATCGCCTCGTCCATGTCCTCGAAGCCGAAGGCCAGCTGGCCACCTGCCTGCGTCGTCCCGACAACGATCGGCGTCCACCAGCCGCGAAGGCCACCGATCGTGGCTACCGCTGTAAAGACTCGCTCCGGCGTCGCCTGACACGTCACCGTGCGCACGTAACCGTCGCCAGCGACACCCTGGGGGGTTGACTCGCTCGCCGTGCACCTCATCTTCTTCCCAATCACTGTTACAAGCTCAGGGTTACACAACCTACGGCTTGTGGCAACCGTTCGAAGGCGGATACGCTCGCCTGGTGTCCGCCGAAGCAGCTCTAGCGGCCTTGGCCGAACCGCGCCGGCGGGCGATGTTGCTGCTGGTGCGGGATCAGCCGCGTTCGGTGGGTGAGATCGCGGCGCACTTTCAGATCACCCAGCAGGCGGTGTCCCAGCACCTGAAGGTCCTGCGTGACGCGGGCCTCGTCGACGTCCGCGCGGAACGCCAGCGGCGTCTTTACCTGGTGCGTCCCGAAGGTCTCCGGTCGGTCGAGGCATTCCTCGCCGAGCTGTGGCCGGCCAGCCTCCAACGCCTCAAGTCGGCGGTCGAGTCCGGCGATGCCGGCTGAGCCGATCACCGCCACGGTCCACATCGAGGCGCCCCCCGAGCGTGTCTTCGAGTACTTCACGCGGCCCGAGGCGCTGCTGCGCTGGATGGGCGAGCACGCCGTTCTCGTTCCCACCCCGGGTGGGGAGTTCACGGTGGATATCCGCGGTGTACCGGTTCGCGGTCGCTACCTCGAAGTCGAGCCACCTTGGCGATTGCTGATCAGCTGGGGCCACGCCGGCTCCGACCGGCTGCCACCCGGTACCAGCCTCGTTGAGGTCCGCCTGCATCCGGCAGCTGGCGGCACGACCGTGACGATCTCGCACCGTGGACTACCCGAACCGGAAGCCACTGGACACCGCCAGGGATGGCGACAGTTCCTCGACCAGCTCGCCAGCGCGGCCGGTGAATGAGGCGGAGCCAAGCGCACGTCCCACCGAGCGATCGGTCAGCGAGTCGCGGCGACTCGGCGTCCGCGTTGGCGGTACGTACGGGTTTTGGCAATGCTGCCGCAGGCTCGTCCTTGAGGGCCGCCGGCGGTCATGCCGCACCATGTCCGGCTGGCGTTGCGGGTGTGGTCATAGAACGCCCACCGGCAGTCCGGGCAGGCCTTCAGTCGGGTCCAGGTGCCATCGCTGAGAGCGTCGGCGACGATGCCGAGGGCGGCGTCGCAAGTGCTGGCAGGGTCGGCAGGCTGGTGCTGGAGGACGAGTGGGGGCCCGGGATCGAGGCGAAGACGTAGCGCTGCGGTAGCCAGCAGGTCGCCCAGGTCCGCTGAGTCGTTCAACGCTCGTCGGAGCTGGTTACGCACCGCGGCGAGCGGAGGTAGCTGCCCAGGAGTGGGCGCGGGCAGCGAGGGCAGTTGGGCGGCCCACACCTGCGCGTCAGTGGCGAGGTCGGGCAGCAGATCCGTTGCGACGCGCGTGTCGTTGGGAACGCGCCACGTGTTCAGCAGCGCTCGCACGCTTTCCAACCGGCTGGGCGCGACGCTCCGAGTTCGGTCTGCGCTAGCTGTCACCATCCTCAGAGCATAGCTGGTGACAGTCATCGACGACTGCGGTTACCATCTAGCCATGGTTGCTGGTGACGTGAGTCTGTCGTCGGGCAGCGCTCGACCGGGGCGGTTGCCGGCGGGCGTTCGGATCGTGCTGGTGGTTACCGCGCTGATGAACGCTGGAACGTTCATGGCGCTGCCACTGCTGGCAGTCCTGCTGGTGCGGGTGCTGCACGCTGACCCCGGGTCGGTGGGCACTGTGTTGAGCGGTTACCTTCTGGCCTCGCGTGGGTTGCCGGTGTTGACCGGGCGGTTGGCGGACCGGATCCCGATACGCACGGCGATGGTCACCGGGTGCCTCGTGCGCGCCGGGGGACTGGCTGCACTGGCCGGGGTGGGCAGCGCCCGCACCGCGCTGGCTGCGGCGGTGCTTGTCGGCGCGGGCGGCGCGCTGTACGAGCCGGCGATGAGCGCGATGCTGGCCGCGCAGCCCACGCAATTCCGGGCACGGGCGTTCACGCTGCGCAACAGCGCCTTGAACGGTGGTGCAATCGCCGGGCCGGCCGTCGGTGGCGTGCTGCTCGCGGCGGACCTGCGGGCGCCGTTCCTGGCCGGTGCCAGCGTCTTCCTCATCCTGGCCGTGGTGCTGTTGCGCGTCTCCATCGCGTCGGATGAAGGCGCTTGTCCGCCGCCCCCCGTGATCCGGTCGCCGTGGCGAGACGGCAAGTTTCTCGTGTTTCTGGCTGCTATGACTGGGTGGTGGGTGATGTTCGCGCAGCTTTCGGTCGGGTTCCCGCTGCGCGCCGCCGCAGTCGGCGGCCCTCGTACCGTCACCCTCACCGTCATCGTCAACGCCGCCTTCGGTCTCGGCGCGATGCCCCTGGTCGGCTACACGCTTCGCCGATGCAAGCCCGGGTCAGGCCTGCGGATCGGCTTAGCGCTCGCCGCCGTGGGCTTCGCCCTCACCGGCATCGTTGCCGACGTCGTAGCATTACTCGTCGGTGTCGCTGTTTACTCCGTGGGGGAGACTTTCGTCTTGGTCGCCAAGGACGTCGTCGTCGCCGAGCGCGCCACGCCCAGTCGAGTCGCCGGCTACTTCGGGCTCGCGTCCTTACCCTGGCTGCTCGGCGGGACCGCCGGCAATTACTTCGGTGCCGCCCTGCTTGGCACCAACACCGTGCACGCCGGCTGGATCGCGCTCGCGGCCTTCGGTGCAACTCTCGCGCTGGTCATCACCCGCCTGATCCCGGCCGCCGGCCCGGGTAGCACCGCGTCATAGGACGATCGACTTGCGGTGCACGGCTGTCCTCCAACCGGCTGTCTGTTCGACTAATTGTTGACGGTGGCGACGGGCCGCCGCAGGAGGTGCGTGATGAAGTACCTGTTCTTGCTGCAGACCGCTGACGACGGGCCGCCGGCGCCCGGCTCACCGGAGGGGCAGCAGATGTATGACGACTACCAGGCGGCGCTGCGGGAGATGGCCCGGGCCCGGGTGCTTTTGGAGTGCGCGCCGCTGCAGGGCGCTTCGCTGGCCACCACGGTGCGGGTCCGCGATGGACAGACCATGCTCACCGACGGTCCGGCGGCCGAGCTCAAGGAGCAGGTCGGCGGCTACACCCTCGTCGACTGCGCCGACCTGGACCAGGCGGTGCACTTCGCGGCGATGCTCCCCGCGGCGAAGGCGGGCTCGGTCGAGGTACGGGCCGTCGTCGACACCGGGGGCGGCGCGCAGGCAGCCGCTGCGGCGCGGACGACCGGAGTCCGGTCCTGATCGAGCGGGCCGGCCCCGACCGGCTGGTGCTCGAGCGCGCGCGGTAACTTCATGCTTCGGTAGCGGACGGCCTGCGGCACGTTCAGCTTGGTCACCGTCAAGATCATTTCACTCGCACAAGCGGAGATCCCATCGGGACCGATCACCATCGTTCAGCTCGGGTAGACGTATCCCGGCGGGCTGCCGGTTTCCGTCAGGTGAGCATGTTCGCCCATTCACGAATCGCCCACTCATCGACCTGGTCAGCCTGGACGAACGGGTCGCCGCGGGCATAGTCCTCTGCGGCTGCACGTGTGGCGAGGACTGCCATGGTGCAAACCGGCTCCTCGGGCTGGTCGAGGAATGCACCCGCCATCAGCAGCGCACCTGCGACGTGAAACTCCTGTGACCGTTCAAGGTTGCGTGGACATCTGCGTAGGCGCCTTCTGCTGGGCCTCATCGAGCGAGGAAAACTTCGTGGTCTGAACACCACGGCGTACTGCGAGGGAGTCTGCTCGGTCGTGGTCATCTGTTGATCTCCTTTGCCCCGCGACCTGCAACGAGGCTGTGGTAGCCGCACCAGTCATCCTTGGCGCGCACCCGGACGCACACATGCGCAGTTAGGCAGCCGACGCTGACGCGCCGGGTCCGTCCGTGGTCACCACCTCGTCTGGGGTGACGGTGGCCTGGCACGTGGTACAGGTCAGCTCGCTGGCGAGCGTGCCGCCGCAGACATCGTGCAGCAGTAATCGGGGCGCTCCCGCGGGGGCGTAGTGCCGATCTCCCCACGCGACCATCGCCGCGAGTAGTGGCCAGAGTTCTCGGCCCTTGTCCGTGGGCAGGTACTCGAAGCGGGGCGGCCGGTCGGTGTACTGGCGGCGTTCGAGCACGTCGGCGTCGGTGAGTCGGGTCAGGCGGTCGGTGAGCACATTGGGGGCGATCGCCAGGGATCGTTGGAAGTCGTCGAACCGGCTCATGCCGACCAGAGCGTTGCGTACCAGGAGCAGCGTCCATCGATCGCCGACGACTTCAAGTGTGCGCGCGATCGAGCAGTTGATGTCCTGGTACGTCCGTGGCAGCACGTATCCAGCCTAGCGGATTACTTGCGTGATGCAAGCCACTTGTTCTAGAGTAGCTATCGTTACGCAAGTCAGTTGCGTACCCCGGACGCCAGGAAGGACGGCCGCACCATGTCGAACCTCGTTGGGCCAGGATTCATCAGCATCACCGTCAACGACATCGAACGCTCGGCCGCGTTCTACGAGCACTATCTCGGGGCACAGCGCGACCCCCATGATTTCGGGGCCGCCGCGATCGCCTTCCTCGGCTGGCCGGCGTTCTCCGTCAGCGCGGCACGACCGGGCCAGCCAGGCCCCAACCCGGGCGCCACCACCATCGGCCTGTGGTGGCGTTCGGCCGACGCCCAAGCACATTACGAGCAGGTCAAAGCCGCCGATGTGACCATCGTGCGCGAACCGGTCGACGGGCCCTTCGGACGGCAGTTCACCATGGCCGATCCCGACGGATACAAGATCACAATCTACGAGAAGGACCAGCCAATGTATTGGCCGCCGGCCTAGAGCCCAGCCACCGCTGCGGGGGGCCGCGTCGCGTCGCCGTCGACGACCCGACGTTTGGGTTGTCATGCTCGGCCGGGTCCGCGGTAGAGCTCGATTGGGTCTGCGTAGTCCAGTCGAAACACGGTGGCCTCCGGGTCGAGGCAATCCTCGGGGACGTCGATATAAAGTAATCCAGGGACGTCCTCCAGACCCGGAGTCGCGCGAAACGTCAGGTCTCGGTCCGCACCGACGACGCTGACCCGCCGCGGAGTGCCTCTCACACCTCGTAGTTCGATGGATTCCACGGGGCGGTCGAAGGCGAACAGGTAGAGGGTTCGCCGGTCGCGGGACAGAGTGGATGCGCCGTAGAAGTGCCCGTCCGGCAGACCACGCTCGGTCGGGTAGATGGCCCGTTCGTGTCGACGTATCCACGCGCCGAGTCCCCGCAACCGGTTGCCCTGCTCGGCCGTGATGGTGCCGTCCTCGCGAGGTCCCACGCTTAGGAGTAGGTTGCCACCCATGCCGATCACCTGGGCGAACACGCGGACAAGTTGGCGCACCGATTTGTTGTTGTGATCGTGTGGTTGCCAGCCCCAGGAGTCGTTGATGGTCAGGCATAGCTCCCACGGGCCATTCGGCGCAGCTATGGGCAGACCTTGCTCGGGGGTGGCGTAGTCGCCGTGGTCGCGCAGCCGGCCGTTGATGATGGCGGTGGGTTGGAGATTGGCTAGTTCGGCGCGGACGGCTGCCAGTTGCCACTGGTCGTTGTCGCGTTCCCATTCGCCGTCGAACCAGAGCAGGTCAAGCGCGCCGTAGTGGGTACACAGCTCGGTCAGTTGCGCCCGGTTGAAGGTCAGAAACCGCTGCCAGGCTTCCGGATCATCGCGGCCGGCTGCGGGGTAGGCGAAGCGGTTGTCCGCGTCCTGCTCATGCGCGAAAACACGTGGGCGCACCGTGGGGTAGTCCGGGTGCGACCAGTCGGACAATGAAAAGTAGAGTCCAACTCTCAGCCCGTGCGCGCGCATCGCCTCGACGTAAGGGGCGACCAGGTCGCGACCGGCGGGTGTCTGCTTGGGAACCGAGAGGTCGCCCACGGCGGTCTGGAACAGTGCGACGCCATCATGGTGTCTGCTGGTGAGCACCGCGTAGCGTGCCCCGGCTGCGGCAAACAACTCCGCCCAAATATCGGGCTCGTATCGTGCCGCTGTAAAACCGGCGGCCTGCGCCATGTAGGTGTCATAGGGAATGTCGCCGCGGAAGATCGGCCAGGATTCTCCGATACCGTGGACGGAGTAGATACCCCAGTGCACGAAGATTCCTAGCTTCGCCTCGGAGAACCATGGCTGAATGGTCATTTGCTTGGCACTTTCTTGCCGTGATGCGCGGCACTGGGTAACGCCTTGGCTCAGCGTCTGCTGCCAAAGCCGCTGGACGCGGCGCTCTTGACGAGGTGACGTCGCAGCCGGCCAGCATGATCAAGCTAATACGAGTCGAAATGCTGTGGCTGCCATGGGCAACGCCCGCTGGATGGCGCCGTACTGGCTGGTGGACATGGACAGGCCCAGCGGCTTGGTAGCTTATGGGGGGCGATCGCGCTGATTGCCCCGCCCCCGCTTGCCCAGTACCTGCGGTTTCACAAGCGCCTCCTATGTGAGCATTCCGACGGAGCCTGCTCGAGCTGACGGTCATCGACAACCGCAGCGTCGAGGGGCCTTACCGACTGATGATGGATCTCCGTCGGTGAGTCACCCAGGATGGTCACTCCAAAGAGCAGAGCTGATCACATTGAGATGAGCGCCGTCAGCGGCGAAATGCGCCGCGCGCCGCTACCCGTCGGTGGGTGCGAGACCCGAACCATACTGGACGCCATTTCTGACGCGGACGCCGTGTCGTCACTGGAGACCTGCGGGCAAGCCAGACCAAAGTGCTGGATCGCGCTCGCCTTACGGACGTTGTCGGTGGCTGGCTGAAGCCGGATAGAACGCCAAGCTCGGGACGGCGCCGGCCGTGGAGGAAATGTTCGGCGCCGCCCCGAGTGATTGGGGTGTTCTTGTCGTTGCTTAGCTGGTGATCTGGAATGCGTCGACTTGGAAATACTGTCCGCCGCCGACGTCCGTCAAGACCAGGGTGTGCTGCCCGGCGCTCAGGCCGCTGACACTGTAGACGACCTGTTGCGGGGTGTAGGTGTTGGCGCCGGATTCGCTGACCGTCCCTTTTGCGGCGCCGTCCAGGGTGACCGACGCGGATGCGCCGCGGGGATCAAGGGGCGCCAGGAACTGTAGGCCGGTACCGGTGAAGGTGACCGAGACGCTGACGCCAGCGGTGGTCGCGTAGTGCAGATCGTTGTCGTAGTCACCGGCGCCGCGGTTGGCCGAGTAGCCCCAAGCGCCGGTGTAGGTGACCTGTGTGCTGTTGTCGTTCACGATGGTCGGAGCTACCGGGCGGGGTCCGCCGTCGCGGTAGATGGACTTCACCTGCTTGAGCAGCGCCAGCGTCGCGGGGTCGATGTCACCGTTCTCGTACATCATCAGGTTGAAGGTGAGTGCGGTGTGGTTAGCCATCGCGGCATCCAGGTCATGCACGACGTCATAACTGCGCTGAGTCAGGTGGATGGTCGTGTTCGGGTCGTGCACGCCCCAGTCCTGGTTGAGCATGTCCAGGCACTGGGCCCGTATGCCGGCGGAGGGCCCGGTGAGGTAGATCCCGTTTGTGCCGACCACCGACCCCGGCGTCGGAGCCCCGTGGCAGGTTTCGCCAGGCGTGAAGTCCTCGTACTGGGTGTAGGCCGCTGCCTTCCAGCTGTTCCAGCTCACCAGCCGTTGTGAGTTGCCGGCGCGGGCCGCCTTCTGTAGGACGGCGAAGTTAGCCGGGTAGTAGAACTGAGCGTCGTCGAACCACCAGCCGGACAAGGTGGTGCCGAAGTGCCGGCCCGTCCAGCTGATCACGTCGGTCCAGTTCTTCAGGAACGTGGAGATGTCGCCCGTTCCGGTGAGCTGGTGACCGGCGGGGAAATGCTGTTTGGCCCACCAGGCCACATCTTGGGTATGACCGTTGTGGTAGTAGAGCATGAACTTGATGCCGACCTTCTGCAGTGCCTTGGCGACGTTGAGGTCCAGGTCGCACCTCGCGGTGTCGCGGGTACTGCCGAGGATGCGGTCGATGACTGGATTCGGCCCGTCGACCTGGTAGGTGTACCAGGTGTAGGACCAAAGGACATAGGCAGCGCCGGTGGACTGCACCATGCGGACGAACTTGGGCACGTCGAAAGAGCAGGCCTGACCGTTTGCTGACTTCGCGGGGCCGGTAGCCGGGTAGCCCCACGCGCCGTATTGGAAGAACAGGCCATAGCCGCTCTTGGTCAACCATTGGCTGGGAGCCTTGGCGGCGGCGACACTGGTGTCGTACCGGGATTGCTTCGCCGCCGGGATCAGCTCGAGGGACTTGATGTCGGTCTCAGCGCTCGTCGTGGTGAGTCGCTTGAGAGTGAGTTTGCTGCTGCCGCGGGGGAGGGTGAGCCGCCCCATGTCCAAACGGTCCCAGCCATAGGAGTGACTGACAACTGCGATCGTCTGGCCGGTGACACTGTCAGTGAGCGTGAAAGGGGTCTCCTCGGTGGTGGAGAGTAGACCGGTGATGTTGTATGCCGCGGTCCGATCGGAGGTAACCGTCCAGGTCAGCTCGTCGGTCCCCTTGTTGAAGTTGTCGATCCAGAAGTAAGCGTCAGGGCCCCATGGCATGTTGGTCAGGTCCGCTGTTCGCTGCGCTCCGCCGGCGGTGAGCACAGCCGGCACGATCGAGTGGCTGTTGAGCACACCGGGTGCGCTGAGATTACCGCCGGAGGGCGGATGCGCCGCCCCGCCGCCGGAGGGCGGATACGCCGCCGCAGAAGCGGCGGTGGTTGCCAACAGCACGCTCGCCACACTGGCGACTGCGAGCGCCATGCGGATCGGTTTGATCATGTCGGGTCTCCTTCGGTTGATTGGGGCCGGCCGGTTGGGCGGCTGGAGTACGTAAATTCGCCTTGGTAACGGCGGGCGCGGGGTGGTGGTTCGGACAGCAACTGGATCATGGAAGTCCGGGAACGCTGAATGTGCGAGCGCATCGCGTCGTACGCTCGATCGGCGTCGCGCTCGGCGACGGCATCAAAGATGAGCTCGTGCTCCGGCGCGGCCAGCGCCGCGTCGGGCATGCTGCGGTGGACATACAGCCGCGCGTGTTGTTGTTGGCTGCGCAGCCGGACGACACTCTCGGCCAGAAATGGGTTTTGGGTCGCTGCGGCGACCGCACCGTGGAACGCGGCGTCCGCCGCGGTGTGCAGGCCGAACTGTCGGTAGGTCGTCCCGACGCTGGCACTACGAAGACGTCGGTTGGCGTTTCGCATACTGACGATATCGGGATCGCTGCGACGTTGAGCTGCCAGCGCGGCGGCTTCGGGTTCTAATATCAGGCGCGTCTCGAAAAGTTTGAGAAAGGCGTCGAGGTCTAGGGTCGGGGCGACCGAATACCCGCGCAGGGCCTCCTTCGTGACATAGCGCTCGCTTTCCAGCCTGGCCAGCGCTTCGCGTATCGGCGTTTGGGAGACGCCTATCTGGGCGACGAGCTGATCGATGACAAGTCTCGCTCCGGGAGCGAGCACCTGGTCGACGAGCATTTCCTTGATCGTCTCGTACACCTGGTCCCCCAGGACCAGTGCTCTGGGCGGGGAACCGGCGGTGGACCGGGTCACCACGCGCCGCCGCTGTCGCTGTCCGCAGCGTCCAGGTCCCCTACATCGGTCAGGTTCACCGCGTCCGACCCGACAAGCGCAAACTGCCGCACCATGTCGCAGGTTGCGACCTCAACGATGCTCACAAGCTCCTCCTGTGATGCGACGGAGCGGCCCTCATTGGCCAGAACCGTGATCGACCATGCACGATGTATCCGCACCAAAGCCCAGTGTCACAACACATTTTGTGAGCACTTGCAACCGGCGAGAGCGATTCTATAGGATCCTGGTACGGTCGTCAACGACTGTCAGGTCAGCGGCCACCGGGGTCCGCGGCGCAACGGAGGACGCAATGCGAGGAATCTTCAGAGGTCACCGGTGGGCGGCCGTCGCCGCCGGCGCGGCGCTGACTATGGCTCTTTCCGGCTGCGGGAACAGCGGCGGCGTGGGCGGGCAGTCGAACGCGTCGCAGCAAGCTAACGGCCCTGTCACGTTGCAGTACTGGACCTGGTTTCCCGCGCAGGACACCCTGAACAAGGTGATCACGGCCTATGAGGCCGCGAACCCGGGCGTCAAGATCAGCCTGCATGAATACTCCAACACCGACTACCAGAAGCAGCTACCGTTGGCGTTGAACGGCGGCCAGTCCATCGATATCGCCGGGGTGCAGATAGCGGCGATGACCAACTCGGTCAGCGCCGACCTGCGGCCGGTCAGCGAGTGGCAGTCCAACCTGCCGTCGGGTTGGCGCAGCCAGCTGGTGAGCAAGCCGTTGCAGCAGACGCAGGCCACCGCGAAGGACAACACTCTCTACGAGCTACCCATGGGGTCGATCGGCAGCGCGGTCATGTACTACAACGCAGCGATGCTCGCCAAGCTCGGGATGACACCGCCCGCGACGGCGGCCGAGTTGGCGGCCGACGCGGCAAAAATCAAGGCCGTGATGCCTGCCGTCACGCCGGTCGTGTTCGCCGGCGACCCGTACTGGCAAGACGAAATGCTGTTCACGATCATCGGGCAGACACACCCGGGGCTCTCTGACCAGATCCAGAACAAGAACGGCAAGTGGAACGATCCGGCCGTGGTGAAAGGGCTGGCCGACTACAAGTCACTGTTCACCAGCGGCGCGGTGGACGCATCGGTGCTCAGCTTGAAGGCGCCGCGCCCGACGGCTCTGTTCACCGCCGGTCAGGCTGCTTTCTACGTCGACGGTTCGTTCGAGGATTCGCTGCTGTCCTCTGCCTATCGCACCGCGAACAAGATCGGCCTGACCAACGTCGGAGCCACGACGTTCCCGATCCTAGAACCCGGCGGGAAACCCGCCGTTCGTGCCTACGCCGAGGGTGGCCTGGCGATCCCGAAGTCCTCCCAACACCCCGATGCGGCAGCCAAGTTCATCTCCTACATGACGGTGGGCAACGGTGTCGCGCTGTGGGCCCCGGATCTCGTACTCGCGCCGGCCAAAAAGGGCTTCGCGCCAGGCCCGGACGTACTGACCTCTCCGGCGGCCGTGTCCGGCTACAACGCTGTGCAGACAGCGCTCAACAATGCCGGTTCCGATCGCAACGGTCAGCAGGACTTCTCCAACCTGGTCGAAGGTAACGACATCCTCGACGTCCTCAACGGGAACAAGACGCCGCAGCAGGCCGCCGATGACATGCAGACGCAATGGAGCAGCGGGCGTTACCCGCACGCCGGCCAGTGAGCACCCAATCCCCCGCCGTGCCGCCGCTGCTCGCGGACCCGGTCAGCACTGCGGGCCAGCCACGGCGGCGCCGCGGCCGGCGGCGGTCGGAGGGGTTGGTGGCGCTGGCGTTCCTGGCGCCGCTGCTGTTCTTCTACGGCATCTACTACCTATATGCGTTCGGTTTCCTCGCCGCAGTCAGTCGGCAACGTCTGTCCCTGACCTTCACCAACGCCGTCGATGTGGGCTGGACCAACTTCAGCCTGGTGTTCACCGACCCGCTGTTTGAGCGGTCGGTGTTCAACACCTTGTTGTTCGCGGCGATCTCTATCGCGGCAGCCCTCACGCTCGGCTTCCTCGTCGCGATGATGATCTCGACCGGGGTACATGCCCGCCGCCTGTTGTACGGCGTCTTCCTGCTGCCCTCGCTCATCCCGCTGTCGTTGTTCGCGACCGTGTTCGGGCAGATGCTCGAAACCCGTGACGGCGCACTCAACTCCCTGCTGCGCTCAGTAGGCCTGGGTGGGCTTGCGCAGGACTGGCTGGGCCAGACCGGGCCCGGGTATGCCGCGGTGACGATCCTGCTCGTCTACATGATCGGCCTACCGATCATGTACTACACGTCGGACGTGACGGCGCTCAATCTGTCGCTGATCGAGGCGGCGGCCCTGGATGGTGCGAGCACCTGGCAGATCTTCCGGATCATGCTGTTCCCGCTGCTGCGCAACACCCACAAGACGGTGATCCTGTCGGTACTGCTGGGCAGCTTCCGGGCCTTCGACCTCATCTACTTCTCCACCGCCGGGCAACCCGGGGGACGGACGTCGATCACCGGCACCTACATCTACAATGCCGCGCTGGGCAGCGATCGGGTCGGCTACGCCGCGGCTGCATCGCTGATCGTGCTGCTCATCGCTTTGCTGGTGTCGCTCGTGCAGCTGCTGACCAGCAGAAGACGGGGCTGAAATGGCCAGGCAGCCCGACGACAATCCGCTGGCGATCCTGCGGCACCGCAAGCTCGATGCGGTGATCATGCAGGTCATCCTGGTCGTGCTCGCATTGTGGTGGCTGTTCCCCCTGATCACCGTCGTGCGGCAGTCACTGCAGGTCGGCGGGTTCGGCAACTACGCCAAGGTGCTCACCCAGTCGCTGAACGGGGTCCGGCTGCCCCAGACCTTCCTCAACAGTGTGATCATCGCCGCCATCACCGCGCTCCTGGTCTGCGGGTCGGGGGCCCTGGCCGGTTACGCGTTCTCCCGGGTCCGCTTCCGCGGCCGCGAATGGGCCTACTACCTGGCCCTGGTCGTCCTGGCCGTGCCGGCCACCGCGGTGATCGTGCCGGTCTACTTCATCACCGGCAAACTGGGCCTGTTCGACAGCTACCTCGGGGTTGCCCTGCCCGAGACCGCGTTGACCCTGCCGTTCGCCGTGTTACTGCTACGCAACTACGCCGACGGTATTTCCGAATCGCTGTTCGAAGCGGCAAGCATCGACGGGGCCAGCCACTGGCGTATATTCCGCACGATCTTCCTACCCCTGGCCGCACCGGTGATGATCAACCTCGGCAGCCTGTCGGTCATGTGGTCTTTCCAAGACTTCCTTTTCCCCTCGCTACTGCTCAAATCGCCGGGACTCACCACCACAGCGCAAGCGGTGCAGACCATCCGCAGCGCGTTCTCACCGACCCCGCAGCAGACGGCCGAGTTCTTCGCCGCCCTGGTGCTACTTGCCGTGCCCGCTCTCGTGCTGATCATCGTCGGATTACGCTGGATGAGCCTGGGCCTCACCGCTGGAGGTACGAAGGAATGACGGTAGCCCTCGGCGATGACGTCGCGGCGTCGGTCGCGTCGCCGTCGTGGTTTCAGGGTCTTGGGCTCGGTGTCTTCCTGCACTGGGGCCACGCCAGCACACGCGGCTGGGAGCCGTCGTGGCAGATGACCGGCGGGGTGACCGGACAACTACCACCCCGCGTGCCGGTCGGCTGCCAGGAATACTTCGCCAACGCCGCCACCTTCGACCCGGCCGGGTTCGACGCGGCCCGGTGGGCAGCCGACATCCGCGCGGCGGGCGCCCGGTACGTGGTCTTCACCGCCAAGCACCATGACGGTTTCGCGATGTACGACACCGCGCTCTCGGAGTACTCGGTGACCCGCACCGCGCCGTTCGGCCGCGACGTGGTCGCCGAGCTGCTGCCCGAGCTGCGCGCTCAGGGGCTGCAGGTAGGCCTGTACTTCTCGATTATCGACTGGCACCACGAGGACTATCCGCGCTACACCGACGCCACCATCGCCAAGCCCTACGTGCTCGGGCATTACCCACGTCCGACGCCGCAGATGTGGCGCCGCTACCGGCAGTTCATGCTCGGGCAACTCACCGAACTGCTCAGCCTGTACGGCCCCATCGACATCATGTGGCTCGACGGTGAATTCGAGCACGACCCGCAGGAATGGGACTTCGCCGGGATCCGCGAACACATCCGGCGGCTGCAACCGGCCTGCCTGGTCAACGATCGATGTGTCGGCTTCGGCGACTTCGCCACCCCTGAGCAGCAACTTCCCGAGGTGCCACCCACTGGCTTGTGGGAGACCTGCCTCACGATGAATGATTCGTGGGGTTGGGTCGAGGACGACAAGCACTGGAAGGGCCCGCGGCAACTGATCGAGCGGTTGATCGAGACGGTGAGCGCGGGTGGCAACCTGTTGCTCAACGTCGGACCGCGCGGCGACGGGACCTTCCCGGACGAGGCGACGCAGCGTCTCCGCGTGATCGGGCAATGGGTCCAGCGGCACGCCGAGAGCGTCTACGGCGTATCACCTGGCCTCACCCGCTGGCAGTGCCGCCTGCCGACCAGCACGCGGGCAACCGCCGACGGCGAACGCCTCTACATTTACCTCACCCTGCAACCGCAGGAGAGCCTTCTCCTTCAGCAGCTGCCGGTGCACCGCATCGCGTCGGTCCGGCTGCTGGACACCGGTCGCGAGCTGGCCTGGACCGCCACGCCCAGCTTGGCTGACGTTCACCGCGGATCGCCCGACCCGCTCGGGGAACTGGAGATCGACCTGGGCGCACCGGCCACGATGACCTCGCTGTGCCCGGTTCTCACCGTAGACATCCGGTCTGCTACCGGAACTGCCCGATGAATCCCCCGCCCACTCTGGCACTGGGGCCAACTGAAAAGGACGACCGATGAGACCGCTGCGACACGGTGGACCGAGCAAAGAGCAGCGGCTGGTCAGCGCCCGCACCGCCCAGGCGGAGCAGCAAGCGGGAACTCTCGCGGAGCCGGCAAGATGACTGACTGCTTCACCGGGCTGGATGTCGTCGACCTGCGCTTCCCGACCTCGGCCGACCTGTCCGGCTCCGACGCGATGAATCCCGACCCGGACTACTCGGCGGCGTACGTGACGGTTCAGACCAGCGGCGGGCAGGCCGGGCACGGATTCACGTTCACGATCGGCCGCGGCACGGAGGTGCAGGTGGCCGCGATCCGGGCGCTGGAGCACCACCTGGTCGGAGTCCCGGTCCAGGACGTGCTGGCCGACCTCGGCGGCTTTTCGCGGCGGTTGATCGGGGACAGCCAGCTGCGGTGGCTGGGCCCGGAGAAGGGCATCATGCACATGGCGATCGGCGCGGTCGTCAACGCGGTGTGGGACCTGCACGCAACGCGCGAGGGCAAGCCGTTGTGGAAGCTGCTCGCGGACCTGTCGCCGAGCGAGATCGTCGAGCTGGTCGACTTCCGCTACCTGCGCGACGCACTCACCCCCGAGGAGGCGCTGGCGATCCTGCAGCGCGCCCGGGCGGGCGCCGCAGCGCGAGAGCGGCAGCTGCTCGCCGAGGGCTACCCCGCCTACACCACCTCCGCGGGCTGGCTGGGCTACCCGGACGAGAAGGTGGTGCGGCTGTGCAAGGAGGCCATCGCTCAGGGTTTCGACCACCTCAAGCTCAAGGTGGGCAGCGACATCGACGACGATGTGCGCCGCTGCCGGCTGGTGCGCGACACAGTCGGCTACGGGGTCAAGCTGTCGGTGGACGCCAACCAACGCTGGGGAGTGGACGAGGCGATCGCCGCCGTGGCCCGGCTAGCCGAGTTCGACCTGTGGTGGGTCGAGGAGCCGACCAGCCCGGATGACATCTTCGGGCACCGCCAGATCGGCGAGGCGATCGCCCCGATCCGGGTGGCCACCGGCGAGCACATCCCCAACAGCGTGATGTTCAAGCAGCTGCTGGCCAACGGGGCGATCAGCGTGTGCCAAATCGACGCCTGCCGGGTGGCCGGGGTGAACGAGAACATCGCGATCCTGCTGCTGGCCGCCAAGTTCGGCGTGCCGGTGTGCCCGCACGCCGGCGGGGTGGGTCTGTGCGAGGTGGTGCAGCACCTGTCGATGTTCGACTATGTCGCGGTGAGCGGTTCGCTGGACCACCGCTGGATCGAGTTCGTCGACCACCTGCACGAGCACTTCGTCCACCCGGTGCAGATCGAGCGGGCCCGCTACCGCGCCCCGCTCACCCCGGGCAGCAGCGCCCAAATCAAATCCGCGTCGATCACCGACTACCGCTACCCCGACGGACCCATCTGGCGCGCGCACCACAAAAGGCCAGCAATAGCTGGGATCCGGCTGAGCGAAGGAGAGACAGATGCGGTCAGCACGCCACGGTGAGCCCGGACGGGAGCGTCCGCTGGTCAGCGGCGCGGACGGGCTGTGGCGGAATCTGAGCCGGCAGCGGCAGAGGATCGGGCAGGCCTGATGGCAATCTTCGACGGAATGCGTGCGCTGGTCACGGGCGGCGCATCGGGGCTCGGGCTAGCAGCGGCGCGGGTGCTGGCCGGTGCCGGGGCGCGGGTGGCGGTGCTGGATATGGCGGCGCAGGGCCCGGCTGGGTTGCACTACGTGCGCGCTGACGTGACCGACGACGCGGGGGTGCGCGCGGCAGTGGGGCAGGCGATCCAAACGCTGGGCGGACTGGACGTGCTGGTAAACAACGCCGGCATCGGTGCGCAGGGCGGGGTGGAGGACAACGGCGACGACGAGTGGCACCGAGTGCTGGATGTCAACGTGCTCGGCCTGGTGCGGGTCACCCGGGCAGCGTTGCCGGCGCTGCGCGCGTCCGGGCGGGCGGCGATCGTGAACATTTGCTCGATCGCGGCCACGGCGGGGTTGCCCAACCGTGCGTTGTACTCGGCTAGCAAGGGCGCGGTGCTGACGCTGACGCTGGCGATGGCCGCGGACCTGCTGCCCGAGGGTATCCGGGTCAACGCGGTCAACCCCGGCACTGCGGACACGCCGTGGGTGGGCCGGCTGCTTGATGCCGCCGACGACCCCGCCGCGGAGCGGACAGCGCTGGAGGCCCGGCAACCACACGGCCGGCTGGTCTCCGCCGAGGAGGTCGCGCACGCGATCGCCTACCTCGCCGCGCCAACGTCGGGGTCCACGACCGGCACCTGGCTGGCGGTGGACGGTGGCCTGGACCGCCTCCGGCCCAGGCCACGGCCGGGCTTGTGAGGCCGCAGCGCTTCTCTTCGGTGATTCGGCTACGGCCGGACAGGGAGGCCGAGTACCGGCGGCTGCACGCCGAGGTCTGGCCCGAGGTGCTAGCGGCGCTGCGCGAGGCGCATATCACCAATTATTCGATCTTCCTGTCTTTCGGGCTGCTATTCAGCTACCTGGAGTACACCGGCAAGGACTACCCCGCCGACACCGCGCGGATGGCCGCCGACCCGGCGACCCGGCGCTGGTGGGCACTGACCGAACCATGTCAGCAGCAGCTGGACACGGCCGGCGAGGGGGACTGGTGGGCCCCCGCAGAGGAGGTATTCCACTGTGACTGACCGAGTCGACGCGCATCATCACGTGTGGGATCTGGCGGTGCGCGACCAGCCGTGGACCGTCGACCTGCCGGCGCTGCGCGGCTCGTTCGGCCTCGACCAGCTCCGCCCGGCGCTGGCCGCGCATCGCATCGCATCGACCGTGCTGGTGCAGACGGTGCCCGTGCCCGAGGAGACCCCCGAACTGCTTGCTCTCGCCGAGGCCGAACCGGTGATCGGCGGGGTGGTCGGCTGGGTGAAGCTGACCACCCCCGACGTCGCAGCGCGCATCGCCGCGCTGCGGACGGGCCCCGGTGGAGGCCGGTTGGTCGGCTTCCGCCATCAGGTCCAGGACGAGCCCGACCCGCGCTGGCTGACTCGCCCTGCGGTGCGGGCCGGGCTGGCCGCAGTAGCCGACGCCGGGCTGGCGTACGACCTGCTCCTGCGCCCCCACCAGCTGCCCGCCGCCGTCGAGGCGGTCCGCGCGCTGCCGGGACTGCGGTTCGTGCTCGACCACGCGGGCAAGCCGGCCATCGCCGCCGGTGAATTCGCCGGGTGGCGCGCGGACATCCGAGCGCTGGCCGCGCTGCCCAACGTCGCGGTGAAGCTGTCCGGGCTGGTCACCGAGGCGGCTTCCGGCTGGATCGTCGACGACCTGCGGCCCTGGGTGGATGTGCTGCTCCATGCGTTCGGCCCGTCCCGGGTCATGTTCGGCTCGGACTGGCCGGTGTGCCTGCTCGCCGGCGGCTACGACCGGGTGATCGGCGCGGCCGAGACCCTCACCGCGCACCTCAATCCCGCTGAGCGGGCTGCCGTCTTCGGGGAAAGCGCCGCCCGCTGGTACCGACTCGGGGTCGCACGGTGAAGAGCCGCCGGGTCGGGCGCACCGCCGTCGAGGTGACCGAACTGGGTTTCGGCGCCGCGCCGATCGGCAACCTTTACACCCCGGTCAGCGACGAACAGGCCGCCTCGACGGTGCACGCCGCCTGGAACGCCGGGGTTCGCTACTTCGACACCGCGCCGCACTACGGGCTGGGCCTGTCCGAACGGCGCCTCGGCGCCGCCCTTTCGAACAAGCCCCGTGACACCTACGTGCTGTCCACCAAGGTCGGCCGGCTGCTGATCCCGAACCCGGCTCCGGTCGGCTCCGACCTGACCGCCGGCGGGTTCGCGGTGCCCGACGAGCTGACTCGGGCACGCGACTACAGCCGCGACGGCGTACTGCGCAGCCTGGACGCCAGCCTGATCCGACTCGGCACCGACCGGATCGACATCGTGCTGGTACATGACCCCGAAGACCACATGACCGACGCAACCCACGCCGCTGTCCCCGCCTTGATCGAGCTCCGCGAGCAGGGCGTCATCGGCGCCATCGGCGTCGGCATGAACCTCTGGCAGCCCCTGCTGCGCATCGTCGAACACACCGACGTCGACATGGTCATGCTCGCCGGCCGCTGGACCCTGCTCGACCGCTCCGGCGCGCCACTGCTCGACCGCTGCGCCGAACGCGGCGTGTCCGTGCTGGCCGCCGCCCCGTTCAACTCCGGCATCCTGGCCCGACCCTGGCCACCCGACGACGCCCGCTACGACTACCGGCCCGCCCCCAGCGACCTGCTCAACCACGCGCGCCACCTGGCAGAGACCTGCCGCCGCCACGGCGCCGAGCTGCCCAACGCAGCCATCCAGTTCCCGCTGCGCCACCCCGCAGTCGCCGCCGTCGTCGTCGGCATTGGAACCCCCGCGCACGCCGAATCCAACGCCGACTGGGCCCGCCACGACCTACCCGACCCGCTCTGGGCAGACCTCGACGCCCGCTGACCCACCGCCCGCTCCATCAACCCGAGCGACGCCGATGCCGGTGCACAGCTTCAGCCGGTGGTCCAGGGCAGCAAAGAGCCCGGTGCGGTCTCTGACGCGGCTGGAGACCTCTTCCTGGAAGAGCCGGCCGCAGCTGGCTTCCTCCAGGCGTCTCGTTGGTGGACGGTCTGCGGGCCGGTGGAGACCCCGGCAGTAGCCGATCAGCTTGCTGTCTTTCACGATGAACATCCCGGCACCGTCGCACAACTCATCTCACCACATCAGGGGTTGACGGCCGCGTTGGGAGCGGGTTGTGGATGTATTTCGGCCGCCTGGGTTTGCAGGTTGCTCGACGCGTCAGCCGTTCCGGACGTCCAACTGGGCGCCTCGAAGAGCAGGCAGCCCTGCGCGGAAGACTGGTCCAGGCCGTCGAGATCGCCGACACGCCAACGGGACGTGGCTCAAAAAGCTGGCGACGGAACCTGTGTAACAAGCCTTGACCTGCCATCTGTCGATGGATGCGATGTCCTTCGTGGTCGACTTCCACCGGGACGATTCGGTGCTGGACTTTCTTGAGGTCAGACGCATCCTGGAGCTGGCGGCGACAGCGATGGCCAGCAGGATGTCGCGCCCGGCGATCGTCGGCCTCGAGCAGATCCTGAGTTCCGTCGACGCGGATTCGTCCGTCGAGGACTTCGTGGTGGCGGACATCCAGTTTCACCGACAGATCGCTGTCGGCTCCGGCAATCCGGTGCTGGCCGCATTGTTGGACAGCTTGACGGCGCCGACCCAGCGGACCCGCATCTGGCGGGCGGTCATACAATCGTCCGCCGTCTTGCTCAGCGCACCGAGATACCCTCTTCGATCCGCGCAATGATCTCTTGATGTACGAGCTCCACCGAGCGGTCACCGTCGATCGGTACGACGAGTGGGCCGAAGTAGCGCAACAGCGGCTCGGTGTGCTGGTGGTAGAGGGCGAGGCGGCGGTTGATCACTTCGGCTGTGTCGTCGACCCGGCCACGACCCAGTGCCCGCTGCAGGAGGACGTCGTCGCCGGCCGTGAGCAGTATGACGGCGTCCAGGTCGGGTGTTCCGGAGTTCATCGTTTCCAGCCATTCGGCTTGTTCCGGGGCGCGAGGAAAGCCGTCCAGTAGGAATCCGTTCCTGGTGTCGGCTTGGTTGAGCCGGTCCGCGAGCATGCCCTGGGTGATGGCGTCTGGCACCAGCTCGCCGGCCTCGAGGGCTGCCTTGGCCTGCTTGCCCAAGTGGGTGCCCGCGCTGATGTTGGCGCGGAACAGGTCTCCGGTCGAGATGTGAGGTATGCCCCAATGGGGGCGAGCAGCGCCGCCTGCGTTCCTTTGCCGGCCCCTTGCGGGCCGAAGATCACAAGCCTGATCGTGAGGTGGTCCTTCCCTTGTTCGATGCCATCAGATAGCCGTTGGGCTCGGCGTGGTGTGTCGGGCGAGCGCCAACCAGGTGTCGACGACGGTGTCGGGGTTGAGCGACATGGTGTCGATCTTCTGGTCCAGGAGCCAGGTGGCGAGGTCGGGGTGGTCGCTGGGGCCTTGGCCGCAGATACCGACATATTTGCCGCGGGCTTTGCACGCGGCGATGGCGGCGGCGAGCATGAATTTGACGGCGGGGTCACGTTCGTCGAATCCCGCGGAGACCAGGGCGGAGTCGCGGTCCAGACCCAGGGTGAGTTGGGTCATGTCGTTGGAGCCGATGGAGAATCCGTCGAAGTGGTCCAGGAATTGGTCGGCGATGACGGCGTTGGACGGTAGCTCGCACATCATGATGACCTGCAGGTCGTTCTCGCCGCGGCGCAGTCCGTGCCGGCTGAGCAGTTCGATGACGCCGGCCGCTTCGGTGACGGTGCGGACGAACGGGATCATGATTTTGACGTTGGTCAGCCCCACCGTGTCCCGGACGTACAGCAGGGCTTCGCATTCCATGGCGAAGCAGTCGGCGAAGTCCGGTGAGAGGTAGCGGGAGGCGCCGCGGTAGCCGATCATCGGGTTCTCTTCATGCGGTTCGTACAGTTCCCCGCCGAGCAGGTTCGCGTATTCGTTGGACTTGAAGTCGGACATGCGGACGATGACGGGGTGCGGCGCGAAGGCGGCGGCGATGGTCGCGACGCCCTCGGCGACCCGTTGGACGAAAAATTCGCGGGGATTAGGGTAGGCGGCGATCAGGTCGGTGATCTGGCCGCGCAGCGGTTCGTCGAGGGTGTCGAAGTCCAGCAGCGCTTTCGGGTGGATGCCGATCTGCCGGTTGATGATGAATTCGAGCCGGGCGAGGCCGACACCTGAGTTGGGAAGTTGGGCGAAGGCGAAGGCCTGTTCGGGGGTGCCGACGTTCATCATGATCTTCACCGGTATGTCGGGCATCGCGTCCAGGGTGGTCTCCTCGACGCGGAACGGCAGTACGCCGGTGTAGACGTATCCGGTGTCGCCTTCGGCGCAGGAGACGGTGACAGGTTGGCCGTCATTGAGTTCGCGGCTGGCGGTGCCCGTACCGACGACGGCGGGGATGCCCAGTTCGCGGGCGATGATCGCGGCGTGGCAGGTCCGTCCGCCGCGGTTGGTGACGATCGCCGACGCCCGTTTCATGATCGGTTCCCAGTCGGGGTCGGTCATGTCGGCGACCAGGACGTCGCCTGCGGTGAAGGTGTGCATCTGGTCGATTGAGTCCAAGATGCGGACGTGGCCGGCCCCGATCTTCTGGCCGATGGCGCGGCCCTCAACCAGGATGGGTGAGTGTTCGTCGAGGCGGTAGCGGCGGGTGGCGCCGATCGCCTGCCGGGACTGCACCGTTTCGGGTCTGGCCTGCAGGATGTAAAGGCGCCCATCGCTGCCGTCCTTGCCCCACTCGATGTCCATCGGCCGCCCGTAGTGTTTTTCGATGGTGACGGCCTGTCGGGCCAGTTCGGTGACCTCGGCGTCGGTTAGGGACAACCGGCGTCGGTCGCCGGCGGGAACGTCGACGAACTCGGTGGTTCGGCCCACGGCCCGGTCGTTCGTGTAGACCATTTTCAGGGCTTTGCTGCCGACCGAGCGTTTCAAGATCCCGGGCCGCGCGGCGGCAAGGGCCGGTTTGTAGACGTAGAACTCGTCGGGATTGACGGCGCCCTGCACGACGCCCTCTCCCAGGCCGTAGGCGGAGGTGATGAACACGGCATCGGTGAATCCGGATTCGGTGTCCATGGTGAACATGACCCCCGCGGCGCCGATGTCAGACCGGACCATACGTTGCACCCCCGCCGAGAGCGCGACGGCGTCGTGGTCGAACTGGTGGTGCACCCGGTAGGCGATGGCCCGGTCGTTGTACAGCGAAGCGAACACCTCCTTCACCGCCCGCAGCACCTGATCGATGCCGCGTACGTTCAGGAACGTCTCCTGCTGCCCGGCAAACGAAGCCTCGGGCAGGTCTTCGGCGGTGGCGCTGGACCGGACGGCGAACGACGTCTCCGCATCGCCGTCGGCCAATCGCTCGTAGGCGACCCGGATGTCGGCCTCCAGATCGTCGGGCAGAGGCTGATCGATCAGCCAGCTGCGTAGCCGTTCCCCGACGGCTGCTAGCCGCTGCACGTCATCGGTGTCCAGGCCAGCCAACTCGGCAGTGATCTTCTCCGCGAGGCCGGTGGTGCCGACGAACCGGCGATAGGCGTCCGCAGTAGTGGCAAATCCATCCGGTACCGCCACACCGGCCGCAGACAAATTACCGACCATCTCACCGAGGGACGAGTTCTTCCCGCCCACCTGCTCGAGATCGGCCAACCCGATCTCGGCGAACCACTTCACGTTCACAACGGTCGGATGCTGGGTCACGGTGTTGTCCTCACATGCTGCGATGGGTGGGAGGAGAGCTTCTGCAAGATGATCGTGGACATCTCTTCTACCGACTTGGCGGACGAGTTGATCACGGGAATGCGGTGTGCCGCGAACAACGCCTCGGCTCGGCGGAGCTCGTAGGTGCACTGTTCCAAGGACGCGTAGTTCGAGTGCGGCCGACGTTCCTGCCGGACCTGACTGAGCCGCGCCGGCGTACTGACCATCCCGAAACAACGGTCCCGCAACTCCCGCACCGGCCGGGGCAGCTCGTTACTGGCGAGGTCTTCATCCACCAGGGGATAGTTGGCCACGAACACCCCGTGCTGCAAGGCCAAATACATGGTGGTCGGTGTCTTCCCACACCGCGATGGAGCGAGCAGGATGACGTCGGCCTTCGCCAACGCACGTAAGCTCTGTCCGTCGTCATGCTCGATCGCATACTCCACCGCCTGCATCCGGGCGTTGTACCGCTCGATGTCGCCGACACCGTGCAACCGGGCCGGCACCCGCATGCCAGTCGTCCCTAGAATGCTCTCCACCCGCGCCATGTGCATGTCGAAGAAGTCGATGATCGGACACTGAGATTTGCGCAGCTCCAACCGAATCTCATTCACCGCCGCCGTGGTGAACGCCAACGGCGTCACCGGACCGTCCATCGCGGCATCCAGGACAGCAACGACCTCACGCGCCTCCGACACTGAGGAGATGAACGGAAACAATTTTCGCTCGAACAGCAGATGCGGAAACTGGATCAACAGCGCGTTACCCATCGTCTCCGCGCTGATCCCGGTGCTGTCGGACAGGAAAAATACAGGGACCACCGGCTGCGTCGACTCCTGAGGAGGCATCACCGGTGACATCCTTCCGTCCTAAGTGTGCCGAAAACCCAGATCTGTGACCTGACCGCGCAGGCCGTCGCTGTACCTTGATCCGACCCGCAGCCGACACCTGGACGGACGCGGCTCCGGAAAAGCTGTTGCGAAAGGATGGACGCGATCTTGAAAGACCATACGTCGGCTCGGCAGAAGGCCCCAACTATCGCTACGTCATTCCAACGCAAGCTGGCTTGAGACAACTGGATAAGCCGGGGAGTAAGCGCAGTGCCATAATGTTACTCGACTGTTGCGCCGCCGAATTTTCTTTCTTTGTAGCGTCGCCACTTTATCGAAAAAGTTAACCGGGCCGGCGTAGCGGCGATCCGATGTACGGGACCACCGGTGCGACGGTGTCGGATGCGAGGTCTCCGGATCAGCGCGGGGTCAACGGACCATTGGAAACACATACCCCCGCCCAACCGACCTGGAGCACACCACCGACCATCTTCAAATCGTGCCGAAAGACCTGCCAGCACCCTGGCCGAGGCGCCGGCAGCATACTCTCACTGGCCGCCACCAAATCGGCTCTGTGGACGCTGGCCCGGCGGCACCAACGGGTCCGACTTACCCTTTGCACAGCGTCGCGCTGGTGGTGGCCTGCACCGAGTCCAGGGCTTGCACCGTCATGTTGGACAGCGCCCTGCTAGTCGGGACTTTCGCGCTTGCGAGCGAGCCGACACGGCCTAGACGCCTAGGTTTCTAAGTTATTATGCTCAGCTGTATGGCGACGAAGCAACAGTTCAACGTGGCTCTGCCGCCCGAGCTGATCCGTCGGGTGAAGCACCACTCAATCGACGTGCAGCTGTCGCTGTCCGACCTCGTGACCCACGTCCTCGAGGCACACCTAGCCGGCAAGGAGGCCGACATGACCGATCACCCCCCGCCCACCGGTCCGGGCACCACCAACACAAGGGTCGGGACGCTGCAGTTGCAGCCGATGGTGCACGTCAAGGACATGACCGCAGCCGTGAACTTCTACGAGCAACTCGGCGGCCAGCTGCTGCACGGCAGCCGCGACGGGGACTGGGTGCTGATGCACCTGGCCGGCGCGGGAGTCGGGCTGCTCGCGCACCCGCCGAACCCGGAGCAGAACGAAGGGCTGGTGGAGCTGAACTTCTCCTTCACCGGCCGGCTCGACGCCCTCGAGGAACAGCTGCGCGAGGCCGGCGTGACGATCGCCCGGCCGACCACCGACGAAGGTTTCGGGCGACAGCTGCAACTGAGCAGCCCGGACGGCGTACTCGTCAAGGTCAACGAACTCCAGCCCGAGCTCTACACCTGAGCTGGCGCGGCACGTCTCATACCTAGGACCCTGCTGAACTACTGCCTCGTGCGGGCGCTGCTGGAGGGTTGCCGAGCGTTCGTGTCGTGTGGGAGTGGTCGTGCGGGTCGGCGATCGACTGTCGTTGGCCGTGGTCGCAGCGCTGGCGCCGGCTGTTCAGGCGGTTATGGCTTCCGGGGTTTAGCGCCTGGTGCGGTGCGATCAGTTTGGGATCGGTTGCCCGACGCGGATCTTGGGGGTGAGGGTGAGCAGCCGACGGAGGTTGATCGCGGTGACCCGGAGGTGGAGCCAGGCGTTGTTCTTGGCGACGCCGCGGTAGCGGAGTTTTCGGTTGCCTCGGGTGAGCCAGGCGATGCTGCGTTCGACCATCGGCCGGTGCTCCAGCGGTTCTCAGCGGAACCAACCAGACCCGTCCCCTGAACGCGAAGCCCCGCAGCTGAGCCAAGACGGCCGCCCGCGACAGGCGAACGGCCGTCTTCGGCGCGTTGAGCGCACCGACGGTGGAAGCTTGATCCGTCGTACCGGTCGTCGTTCGTCAACTGAGACAACGCACGCGCGCGGCAGCCAAAAGGTCAACCCTTCCACGACCAGGCCACCGATGAGGTGAGTCAGGGTCTGACGTAGGTGAGAGCTTCCAGCGCAAGGCCGGGCCAGTCCTGCTCTCTGGCGTGGCTGACCACGACCCATTCCTTCAGGGGGCGGCCCTGGCTGCGGTCGAACGGCTGTCCCATCTGCGCGGCGACGAGCTCGGCGCAGCGGCGGGCGGGAAGCTTCACGATGAGGCCGCCGGGTGCGAGCATTGCGAAGATCTTGCCCCCCACCCGCAGTCCTGGGGAGGACCCGAAGCCGGTGCCCTCGCCGACGTCAGGCTCGCTCAGCAGCCGGTCGGCGATTGCCTCGAAGGAGGCCTCGGTGGTCACTCGGCGCCGCGCAGGACGGCGGTGTCGTGCACGTGGCGGATGCACTGGATCAGACCCTCGCTGACGGTGAAGTGTTCGGCGACCCGGAAGCGGCCGAACGGCTGGGTGTGCATGTCGTACAGCAGCAGGGCCTGGTTGCCGGAGCCGAACTCGGCGAGCAGGTCGACGTGTTCGGCGAGCGCGCCGAAGCTGGCGACCGCCGCGGCGAAGTCGTCCCGGCCTGCGTAGGTGTTGATGGGGACCTCTGTGACCAGGTCTGCGGCGAGGAAGCGGCGGGCGGCGTCGAAGTCGTGGGCCGTCCACGCATGGTGGTAGGCGCGGGCAACGTCAAGCGCAGCCTCGCCAGCGCGGAAGGGCGCACCCTGGACAGTCTCGACCAGGCTGACAAGGCTGTTAAGGAAACGGTCCCACCCAGCCGCTACCTCCTCGGCGGGCAGGCCGAGGTGTCCGAAGGTGAGGATGCATCCCTCGGACCCGGCATCGCTCAGCTCAAACTGGATCGTGGTGGCCGACCAGTCCGCTGCGCTGCTGTGGTCGAGACAGGTCCACCGCACACGCGATGGGCCGGTCATCTCGTCCACGCGCATGACGATCGCCTCGTCCATGTCCTCAAAGCCGAATGTCAGCTGCCCGCCAGCCCGCGTCGTGCCGGCGACGATCGGCGTCCACCAGCCACGAAGGCCACCGACCGTGGCCACGGCTGCAAAGACTCGCTCGCGCGTCGCCTGACAGGTCACCTCGCGCACGTAACCGTCGCCGGCAATACTTGGATTGACTCCCTCACCGCGTAACCTCCTCACAAGCCCTTCTACAAGTCCAGGCTTACACAAGTCGTTGCGTGGCGCAACTGCCGAGGACGCTTACGCTTACCTGGTGTCCGCCGAAGCAGCCCTAGCGGCCTTGGCCGAACCACGCCGTCGGGCAATCTTGCTGCTGGTGCGGGATCAGCCCCTGTCCGTGGGCGAGATCGCCGGGCACTTCCGCATCACCCAGCAGGCGGTGTCCCAGCACCTGAAAGTCCTGCGCGACGCGGGCCTCGTCGATGTCCATGCCGAACGGCAGCGCCGTCTCTACCTGGTACGTCCCGAAGGCCTGCAGTCGGTCGAAGCATTCCTTGCCGAGCTGTGGCCAGCCAGCCTGCAGCGCCTAAAGTCGGCGGTCGAGTCCGGCGATGCCAGCTGAGCCCATCACCGCCACGGTGCACATCGATGCGCCGCCCGAACGCGTCTTCGAGCACTTCACTCGGCCCGAGGCGCTGCTGCTCTGGATGGGGGAGCACGCCGTGCTCGATCCCGAACCGGGCGGGGAGTTCACGGTGGACATCCGCGGCGTCCCCGTCCGCGGCCGCTACCTCGAAGTCGAGCCACCTTGCCGACTGCTGATCAGCTGGGGTCACGCCGGCTCCGACCGGCTGCCACCCGGCGCCAGTCTCCTCGAAGTCCGCTTGCATCCCGCAGCTGGCGGCACGACCGTGACTATCTCGCACAGCGGACTACCCCAACCCGAAGCCACCGGACACCGCCAGGGATGGCGGCAGTTCCTCGACCAGTTGGCCACAGTGGCGCGTGGGTGAGCGAGCCGCCCCACGCGTCCCAGTGAGCGATCCCGCTGCGGCGCCTGGCGGCGCCCCGGTCGGTTGACTGTCGCGATCTGCGAGCCGATACCGGCACAGCGGACGGTGCACGGTTGTCCTGCACACGGCTGCCTGTTCGACTATCTAGTGACGGTGGCAACCGGCCGCCGGAGGAGGTTGGGTCATGAAGTACCTGTTCTTGCTGCAGACCGCTGACGATGGGCCGCCGGCGCCCGGCTCACCGGAGGCCGCGCAGATGTTCACCGACTACCAGGTTGCCCTGCAGGAGATGGCTCGGGCGGGAGTGCTGCTGGACTGCGCGCCGCTGCAGGGCGCATCACTGGCGACCACGGTGCGGGTCCGGGACGGACAGACAATGCTCACCGATGGCCCGGCGGCCGAGCTCAAGGAGCAGGTCGGCGGCTACACCCTGGTCGACTGTGCGGACTTGGACCAGGCGCTGCACTTCGCGGCGATGCTCCCCGCGGCCACAGCCGGCTCGGTGGAGGTGCGGGCCGTCATCGACACCGGCGGCAGCGCGCTGGCAGCCACCGCCGCCGCCGAATCTACGGCGGGAGTCGCCTCCTGACCGTGCGGGGCGACGCCGACCGGAGAGGGCTCGAGCAGGAGCTGCGGGCGCACTGGTGGGCCGCGGTCGCCAGCGTCACCCGGTCCACGGGTGACCTGGCGGTCGCGGAGGACGCCGTTCAGGACGCTTGCCTGGCCGCGCTGGCCACTTGGCCCACCGCCGGGCTGCCCGCCGACCCACGCCGTTGGCTGATTGGCACAGCTCGGCACAAGGCCCTGGATGTGCTGCGCCGGGAGGCTCGCCGCAGCGTGAAGGAGGAGGTGGCGGTGCGCGAACTATCCCTGCCCAGCGAGCCCTCTACAGCCGGCGACCCGGCGGTTGCACCGGAGGACCAGCTGGCGTTGATCTTCCTGTGCTGTCACCCGGCGCTGGACCCGCAGGTCCGGGTCGCGCTGACGTTGCGTGCGGTCTGCGGGCTCAGCCCGCATCAGATCGCCGCGGCGTTCCTACTCCCCGAGCCGACGCTGACCAAACGTCTGGTCCGCGCCCGGCGCAAGATCCGCGATACCGGCATCCGGCTAACCTCGCCCAAAGCCGAGGCGCTGCCTGAACGCCTCGACGCCGTGCTGCGGGTGGTGTACCTGGTGTTCACCGAAGGCCACCGCACCAGCACCGGACCCGCACTCGTGGGCGAGGAGCTCTGCGACACGGCGATCGCGCTGGCCCGGGCACTGTCGGCGCTGCTGCCGCACGAGCCGGAGGTCACCGGGCTGCTGGCGCTACTCCTACTGACCGACGCCCGCCGCGACGCCCGCACCGACGACACCGGGCAGCTCGTGCTGCTCGCCGAGCAGGACCGCAGCCGCTACGACCCGGTCCTGATCGCCGAGGCCGAAGCGCTGCTCGAGCGGGCGCTGCGCACCAGCCGGCCTGGCCCCTACCAGGTGCAGGCCGCCATCGCTGCCTGCCACTCCACCGCCCGCCACCCGCGCGACACCGACTGGCGGGAGATCGCCGCGCTATATGGCGAGCTGCTGCGCTACGAACCGACACCCGTGCACGAAGCCAACCGCGCCGTCGCCGTCGCGATGGCCGAAGGACCCGCCGCCGGCCTGGTCATACTCGACGCGGTCGCCCACCACCCCCAGCTCGCGCGCTGGCCCGCGCTGCACGTCGCCCGCGCCGACCTACTCCAACGACTCGGCCGCGCCGCCGACGCCATCGACGCCTACCAAAGCGCGCTCCAGCTCGACCCCGGACCCGCCGAGCGGAACTTCATCCAGCGCCAACTGCACCAGCTCACGCACGCCTGACGCCAACGTCGACCACGCCAAAGCCGACCCTATTGCCGATCGTTCAGTGACACGATGGCGGTGTGGAGTTCGCGCAGGTTCTCGGAGCGGTGGCTCACCGGGGCGGGGTCATTGTTGAGCACAAAACGTTGCGGGTTGGCGTCATACAGATGGTGTCCAGGACGTCGGGTCTGCAGATCACCGTTGTTGCTCGGCGTCCGGCGGATCGGCGCAGTACCGCTGAACGCCAGGCCGCCATTCGGGCCGGGGACGGGATAACGGGAGCGTCTCGGCGGCTGCTTCCATCACCAGATGAAGGTATGGAACTTCGACTGGGCTGGCTCGACTCATACCGCCACGCACGTTGGGAGTACCCGCACAGTTCGGAGAGCAGCAGCGGTGGCCCGGCCAGGGATGGGCCGGGTCCGAGCCTGCGGGCCACGTTTGTGTTGCCGCCGCTGTTCGAGGCCATGACGTTGCTGCTTGCCTGGCCCGAGATCGGATTTCCGGAGATATCGATCGAGTTGGCTCTGCCGGACGCAGTGACCGTCGAGCGCGCCTCACTGTCGATCTGGGATGCCGATCTCCCGGAGTCGCGGATACCGTCGTGGGCGCGGCAGGTCACCGCTGACCTCGATTGGGTACCGATCGCCGAGGAGACAGGTATGGCGATCGCCCAGCCGCAGATGCTGCACCGGTCTACGGACGCGGCGTTGGTCTTGACCCGGCTCAGCGCCTACGAGAACGTCCTGCAGGCCACCGTCACCGGTGTAGCGCGTGGCGCCATCGCCGACCAGCTGCGGCGCCCGCGGTTTCCGAAGATCGGCAGCCCCGACACCGACGTACCCGCGTTCTTTGGTCGTTCGACACCGGTATTTGGCCTCGTCCAGGACGACATCCTGATCACCTCCGCGCCCGGCGACGGCACTGCAACCGGGGGCCCGGGAATCTACGAAGCGGAAAGAAGGTTCGCGGTGCCCCGACGCGCCGACCACCAACCACTTCAACTCGCAGTGGGGTGGCCCCAGGCCGGCCTGGATATCGTCGAGTTACTCCTCGTCCCCGAAATTGGCGACCCGTTCCGTTGAGGAACGTCCTACGGGAACGCTGCAGGTGGCCGGGGTGCATGTTGCCGAACCGTCCCGTGACACCCGTCCGGCGAAAATTCCCGCTGGGTACCACCTACGGGACGACTGCGCCCGATCTCGTCGGCCCTGCGCAGGCCTCCCTGCCGGCGGTCAACTGATCGCACCCGTCACAGAACGTAGCCGCGTTGGAGGAGTCCATCGCCGCGCTGACCACCGCGCGAAAACCTGGATCCGGGCCGCCGATACCGTCAGCCTGCCTGCCGGCAAGTCGGCATCGTCGGCAGCGAAAGCGGCGATTTCATCGTCATACACCGTGAACGGTCAAGTGCGCCACGAGGCGCGAATCATCATGAGGAGGTGAGAGGTCCTTCTCCACCGGATCGTCGCAGCGATTTGGTGTAGCTGGGGGCAGCCTGATCCGGGGAACGCCGGGGAGGGCGGAAAGCAGCCCCGACAACGGCAGGACGCGTTGGCACCACCAGACGGTGCGGGCCTGTCTAGCGAGGTCAGAAGGTGTAACGCAAGTGAACCAGTGATTGAAGCTCCGTTACCGCGGTGCCGGCTCGAATCTGGTGGATCTGGGCCGGTGTGCAGTGCGTGACGTCCGTCCACCGTGAGGTGGTCGCCGTCAACTCCGTAGCCGGGTTTGACTGCCGGTGGGGAGGCCACGTTGAAAGCCTGCGGCGTAGGCGTGGCGATGCTGCCGGAGTAGAGCTGGGCGCCTATCTGACCGATTGATGATGTCGTGAACGTGGGAACCATCCACGGTCGCCCTCCCGCCGGACATCCGGTGCGGCGGTGGGCAGGTCCGTTGCCGACTGATGGCCGTGGGTGGGGCGGAGGCCCCGTAGTAGTCGCGGGAGTAACGACCCGTCGCGGAAACCGGGAGAGCCGGTTACAGGGCGAAGGGGGCCAGTGAGTCAGCAGCGGAGGTTATGGGAATGTCAGAAGGGATGTCGTCGGTGAATACCGCCGATCCGGAGCACGTCTTGTACGAGGCGGAGCAACGGGTACTGAAGATCCAAACCAAGCTGCACGGTTGGGCCCGTGATGATCCTCATCGCCGGTTCGACGATCTGTACAACCTTGTCGCCGATCCCGCTTTCCTTCGGGTCGCGTGGGACCGGGTGCGGGGTAACAAGGGTGCTGCGACGGCCGGGGTGGACGGGCATACCTCTATGTCCATCGAGGTCGAGCAGGGCGTCGAGGAATTCCTCGACGAGCTGCGGTCTCACCTGAAGGACCGCAGTTTCCGCCCGTTGCCGGTACGAGAGCGGATGATCCCCAAAACTGGCGGCAAGTTGCGTCGACTGGGAATCGCCACGATCACCGACCGAGTGGTCCAGGCAGCTTTGAAGCTGGTGTTGGAGCCGATCTTCGAGGCGGATTTCTTCCCGTGCTCCTACGGGTTCCGTCCCAAACGCCGGGCTCATGACGCGGTGGCCGAGGTCCGTCACTTCACCTCTCATTCCTATGAATGGATCGTGGAGGGCGACATCAAGGCCTGTTTCGACGAAATCTCGCATTCGGCCCTGATGGACCGGGTGCGGGAGCGAGTTGGCGACAAACGTGTCCTGAACCTGGTGAAGGCGTTCCTCAAGGCCGGGGTCCTCGGTGAGGACCGCCTGCTGCGGACGACCAACACCGACACCTCGCAAGGGTCGATCCTCTCACCGTTGCTCAGTAACGTGGCTCTATCGGTCCTGGACGAACACATCGCCCAGGCTCCGGGAGGTCCCGCTGCCGGCAAGGTCGCAGCTGCCAAACGACGCCGCCACCTGTTGCCCAATTACCGGCTGGTCCGGTTCGCGGACGACTGGTGTCTGGTGGTCCACGGCACTGAGGCCGATGCCGTGCAACTGCGTGATGAGATCGCCGGGGTCTTGTCCACGATGGGCCTTCGCCTATCACCGGAGAAGACCCTGATCACCCACATCGACAAGGGTCTGGACTTCCTCGGGTGGCGCATCCAACGTCATCAGCAGCGGGGGTCCAACCGGCACTACATCTACAGCTACCCCGCCAAGAAGGCCTTGGCCGCAGTCATGGCGAAGGTCAAGATGCTGTGTCGGCAGATCAGTACGAACCAGCCGCTCGATGCCCTGCTCGGCCGTCTCAACCCGGCAGTGCAGGGCTGGTGCGCCTATTTCCGGGTGGGGGTGTCCTCGTCGACCTTCTCCTACCTGCGCCACTACCTGTGGCGGATGGTATGGAGATGGCTCCACCGGAAACACCCTAAAACCACCTGGACTGAGATCCGCCGCCGCTACTGCGACGGCGGATGGTGGCCAGCCAGCCAGGACCGGACCCTGTTTGACCCCGGTACCGTCACCATCAATTGGTACCGATACCGGGGCAACAACATCCCCTCCCTTTGGCCGAACACCGGATGAATCAATCACACGCCCGCACCGGACTTGCGGAGAGCCCGGTGCCTGGTAACAGGCACGCCGGGTTCGGGAAGCGGCCCGAGGAATCGGACGGTCGAAAGACCGCCACCGCGCCTCGGGCCGACTTCACCAAACGGGTCGCCAACTGATGGGACGTCCGGTCATGAGCACGGCTAGTGTTAGTTCCGTAGCTGGTTCGGCCGGACGCCAGTGATGAGCGATGTCCGGTTGAGGCAAGAGGGAACCCGGTGAGAATCCGGGACTGCCCCGCAGCGGTGAGTGGGAACGAGAGCCGTCAATCAAGCACTGGACGCAACAAGCGTCTGGGAAGCGACGGCCGGTAGGTGACCGGCAGGTTTGCGCCGGTCGTGCCCACGAGTCCGAAGACCTGCCAGCAGCCCGTTCCGGCGACCGCAGGAACGGTGGTTGTGCGACCTCTCGGGTGGGTCGTGGCCTACGCCTGTTCTTGACGTGCGCGTCGGGACCTGGCTGGCTGCCTCCTGCTCGTGCTGGTCGTCGTGGACTCGCGAAGGAGAGCCCTATGACCGACCCCGCTCCCGACTATCCCGCCGTGGCGACGGTGTACGGGTACCCACGGCAAGGCCCAAACCGGCAGCTGAAGAAAATCATCGAGTCGTACTGGGCAGGGCACAGCTCCGCCCAGTCCCTGCTCGACGCGGCAGCGCAGCTGCGGGTCGACCGACTCGAGGAGTTGCGCTCCGCCGGTATTGGCGAGATCCCGAGTAACGATTTCTCCCTGTACGACCAGGTGTTGGACACCGCGTGGATGCTCGGTGCGATCCCCGCCCGGCACATCGATGCCGTCCCAGACGTGAGCACCCCGACGGGCCGGTTGGACCGATACTTCGCGATGGCCCGCGGCACCGGCGATGTCGCACCGTTGGAGATGACCAAGTGGTTCGACACCAACTACCACTACCTGGTTCCCGAACTCGGTCCCGGCACCGAGTTCACCCTGGATCCGACCAAACCACTGACCGAGTTCACTGAGGCGCAGGCCGCGGGGGTGACCACCAGACCGGTCATCCTCGGGCCGATCACGTTCCTGCTGTTGGCCAAAGCGGCCTCCGATGCGGCCGCTGGGTTCGACCCTCTGGCGTTACTGGACCGGGTGCTGCCCTGCTACCTGGAACTGCTAGCCCGGCTGAACGCGGCGGGGGCGCAGTGGGTACAACTCGACGAACCAGCCCTGGTCCTGGACCAGCCGGCGACCGTGCAGACCGCCCTTGATCACGCCTATCAGGTGCTGACCGACCAGGCCGACCGGCCGAACATCCTGGTCGCGACCTACTTTGATCAGCTCGGCGAGGCGTTGCCAGTGTTGGCCCGGTCGGCGATCGATGGGCTGGGGGTGGATCTCACCGGCCGAGCGACCGCGAACCTCGCCGGCCTGGCAGCGGTCGGCGGCCTACCCGGGAAACGGCTGATTGCCGGAGTGGTCGACGGCCGCAACATTTGGCGGACCGACCTCGCCGAAGCACTCGACAAACTCGACACGGTCGCAGGTTTGGCGGACCGGGTCGATGTGGGCACGTCCTGCTCCCTGTTGCACGTGCCGCTGGATGTGTCCCTGGAGCGTGATCTCGATCCGCAGATCACCGGGTGGTTTGCCTTCGCGAGCCAAAAGCTCGACGAACTGGCTGTCCTGGTCCACGGCATGACGGACGGGCGCGACGCGATCGCCGGTGAGCTCCGAGCCAACCGAGACCGGCTGGCCGCCCGCGCAGCATCACCGATCGTCCATCTTGATGCGGTCCGGACCCGGGTTGCCGCGGTCACCACATCGGACGCCCACCGGAACAGCCCCTACTCCGCACGGACGGCCGTGCAGGCCGCCCGGCTCGGGCTGCCCCCGTTGCCGACGACGACGATCGGGTCCTTCCCGCAGACCACCGGGCTCCGGCAGGCCAGGGCATCCCTGCGGTCCGGCCGGCTGAGCCCAGACGGCTACCGGGTGGCCATGCAGGCCGAGATCCAAGAGGTCGTCAAGACGCAGACCGACCTGGGGCTGGACGTGTTGGTGCACGGGGAACCCGAACGCAACGACATGGTGCAGTACTTCGCCGAGCAGTTGCCCGGGTTTCTGGCCACCCAGCATGGGTGGGTGCAGTCCTACGGCACCCGGTACGTACGGCCGCCGATCATCGCCGGCGACGTCACCCGACCGCAGCCGATGACCGTGCAATGGGCGACGTACGCGCAGTCCCTCACCGACCGGCCACTCAAAGGCATGCTGACCGGCCCGGTGACCATGCTGGCCTGGTCGTTCGTCCGCGATGACCAACCCGCCGGGGACACCGCGACACAGGTCGCGTTGGCGCTTCGCGACGAGGTGACCGACCTCGAACAGGCGGGGATCAAGGTCGTTCAGGTCGACGAACCAGCGCTGCGGGAAACCCTGCCGCTGCGGGAGGCGGACCGGGCTGAATACCTGACCTGGGCGGTGACGGCGTTCCAACTGGCCACCGCCGGGGTCCGGGATGACACCCAGATCCACACCCACATGTGTTACGCCGAATTCGGCGACATCCTGCCCGCGATCATCGAGATGGACGCCGACGTCATCAGTTTGGAGGCGGCCCGATCCGACATGACGATCACCAAAGACCTCGCCGATGCCGGGTATCCGAACGAGGTCGGTCCCGGGGTGTGGGACATCCACTCCCCGCGGGTCCCGTCGACCGGTGAGATTGAGGCCCGGTTGCACGCCGCGGTGGCAGCGTTCCCGGCCGGCCGGTTGTGGGTGAACCCGGACTGCGGTTTGAAAACCCGCGGCTATCCGGAAACACTGGCCAGTCTGGCGAACCTGGTCACGGCCACCGGACGGGTCCGCGCGGGGCTCTGATCGGTCCTAGCCAGGGCTGGCGCAGCGGGTGGCCTCGCCGCGCCAGCCACGGTTTACCGCTTACTCCCAGTCGAGACCGCCGCCGGACTGGTATTCGATGACCCTGGTTTCGAAGAAATTCTTCTCCTTCTTGAGGTCCATCATTTCGCTCATCCACGGGAACGGGTTGTCGGTGTCCGGGCACAACGGGGCGAGCCCGATCTGGGCGCACCGGCGGTTGGTGATGAAGTGCATGTAGCTCTCGCACTGGTCGGCGGACAGGCCGAGCATGCCGGTCGGCATGGTGTCCCGCCCGTAAGCGATCTCCAGCTCGCACGCCTTGGTGAGCATCGCCCGGACCTCCGCCTGGAAGGCTTCCGACCACAGGTGCGGGTTCTCGATCTTGATCTGGTTGATGACGTCGATCCCGAAGTTCAGGTGGATGGATTCGTCCCGCAGGATGTACTGGTACTGCTCGGCGATGCCGACCATCTTGTTCCGCCGGCCCAACGACAGGATCTGCGCGAAACCGGTGTAAAACCACATTCCTTCGAAGATCACGTAGAACGCGACCAGGTCCCGCAGGAAAGCCTGATCCGCCTTGGGGGTGCCGGTCCGGAACGACGGATCCTCCAGGGTTTTAGTGAACCGCAGCGCCCAGGCGTCCTTCTCGGTGATGGACGGCACTTCCCGGTACATGTTGAACAGCTCACCCTGATCCAGACCCAGGGAGGTACAGATGTACTGGAAGGTGTGGGTGTGCACGGCCTCTTCGAAGGCCTGCCGGAGCAGGTACTGCCGGCATTCGGGGTTGGTCAGCTGCCGGTACACCGCCAGAACGATGTTGTTGGCCACCAACGATTCCGCGGTTGCGAAAAACCCGAGGTTCCGCTTCAGCATGGTGCGTTCGGCATCAGTAAGCGCTGTGGGGCCGCTCGTCTGCTTCCACAGGGCGATGTCGGCCTGCATGGATACCTCGGTGGGCATCCAGTGGTTGTTGCACCCGGTCAGGTACTTCTCCCAAGCCCAGGTGTACTTCAGCGGCAGCAACTGGTTCACGTCCGCGCGGGCGTTGATCATCCGCTTCTCGCTGACCGACACCCGCCCGCCGGCCCGGTCGATCTCCCCCAAACCGGTGACCGCTGGGTCATTCGCCGCCGCTTGCTCCGGGGGTGGGGTGGACAGAGGTGTCGCTTCGAGGGTGCCGGTGACAGCCCCGGCAGGTGTGTGGTCGGAAGTCCAGAAGTCGCTCATACAAAGCCTTTCAAGTTGCGTGGTCGGTACGCCGGGGGCGCGGGCAGCTGGGACTGAATATCCGCTGCAGCCATTCACTGGCAGGCTTCGCAGTCTGGGTTGTCGATCGAGCAGGCCAACACATCCGCCGCGCCCGCATCGATTCCCAACAGCGGAGTCGCCGGGCCAGCGGTCGATTCGGTCGCCGGCGCTGCCAGAGGCGCTGACGCCGTGGCGGTGCCGCCGCCGGCGGGTGAGACGGCGTTGAGTTTGCCGTCGGTGCCGTGCAGGGTGGATTTCTCCACGTGGCTGGCCGAGGTGGACCGAAGGTAGTACGTGGTTTTGCAGCCGGTCTGCCAGGCCAGCTGATACAGGGCGTCGAGTTTGCGGCCGTTCGGGGCGGCCACGTACAGGTTCAACGATTGGGCCTGGTCGATCCATTTCTGCCGCCGGGACGCGGCCTTGATCAGCCACGACCCGTCGATCTCGAACGCCGTCGCGAACAGCTCCTTCACCTCTGGGGGGATCCGGTCGATCGGCGCGAGCGACCCGTCGAAGTACTTGAGGTCGGCGACCATCACCTCGTCCCAGACGCCGTGCTGTTTCAGGACCCGGACGAGATGGTCGTTGACGACGGTGAAGTCGCCGCTCATATTCGACTTCACGAACAGGTTCCGGTAGGTCGGCTCGATGGATTGGGCGACTCCGATGATGTTCGAGATCGTCGCCGTCGGGGCGATCGTCATCACATTCGAGTTCCGCATCCCCACCGCGGCGACCCGCTCCCGCAGGGCGTCCCAATCCAGCCTGCTGGTGGTGTCCTGATCCAGCTCGGTGCCGCCCTGATCGTTGCGGCGGTGGTCGGCGAGGAGCTGGATCGAGTCGATCGGCAGAATCCCGCGTGACCACAGCGACCCGTCGAACGACGGGTACCGGCCCCGCTCCGCCGCGAGGTCCGATGACGCTGAGATCGCCCAGTAGGACAGGGTTTCCATCGACGTGTCGGCGAATTCCACCGCCGCGTCGGAGGCGTAGGGCAGGCCCAGGGTGTACAGGGCATCAGCGAAGCCCATCAGCCCAAGCCCGACCGGTCGGTGCCGTAGGTTCGACCGCCGGGCCGCCGGGATCGTGTACATGTTGATGTCGATGACGTTGTCCAGCATCCGCACCGCCGTGGTCACGGTTGCCCGTAGCCGTTCGGTGTCAAGGCCGGCGGGGGTGACGTGCGCGGCGAGGTTCACCGAACCCAGGTTGCAGACCGCAGTTTCGGCGTTCTGACCGGTCTTGGTGTTCAGCGTGATCTCGGTGCACAGGTTCGACGAGTGCACCACCCCGACGTGCTGCTGCGGGGACCGCAGGTTGCAGGCGTCCTTGAAGGTGATCCACGGGTGTCCGGTCTCGAACAGGGTGGTCAGCATCCGCCGCCACAACGCCACGGCCTCGACCCTGCGGTGCACCCGGATCTCGCCGCGGTCGGCGGCGGCCTCGTACTCGGCGTATCGGGCGGCGAAGGCGTTGCCGTAGAGGTCATGCAGGTCCGGCGCCTCGTCCGGGGAGAACAATGTCCAGGTGCCGCCAGCCCGGACTCGGCGGAGAAACTCGTCGGGCACCCAGTGCGCGGTGTTCATGTCGTGGGTGCGGCGCCGGTCGTCGCCGGTGTTCTTCCGCAGGTCCAGGAATTCCTCGATGTCGGCGTGCCAGGTCTCGAGGTAGGCGCAGACGGCGCCCTTGCGTTTGCCGCCTTGGTTGACCGCGACCGCGGTGTCGTTGGCGATCTTCAGGAACGGCACCACCCCGGAGGACAACCCGTTGGTGCCCTTGATGTGTGCGCCGATGCTGCGGACTGGGGTCCAGTCGTTGCCCAGGCCGCCGGAGTACTTCGCCAGCAGCGCGTTGTCCTTGATGGCGGAGAAGATGCCGTCGAGGTCGTCATCGACGGTGGTCAGGAAGCACGACGACAGCTGTGGGCGGGCGGTGCCGGCGTTGAACAGCGTCGGGGTGGAGCACATGAAGTCGAAGCTGGACAGCAACCGGTAAAACTCGATCGCCCGGTCGTCTCGGTCTATTTCCCGGACCGCCAGGCCCATCGCGACGCGCATGAAAAATGCCTGCGGTAGTTCGTACCTGGTGCCGTGATCGTGCAGGAAGTACCGGTCGTACAGGGTCTGCAACCCGAGGAAGGTGAACTGCCCATCCCGGGAACCATCCAGTGCGCCGCCGAGCCGGTCCAGGTCGAACTCGGCGAGCACCGGGTCCAATTGGCCAAGTCCCACGCCCCGGGTCACGTAGTCGGCGAAATAGGTCGCGTACTGGTCGTTCATCTGTCCGGCGGTGGGTGCCTGCGGGCGGCCGGCCAGGTAGGTCAAGGCCTCCTGCCGGAGGGTGTCGGCGAGCAGCCGGGCGGCGACCTGCGAGTACTGCGGTTCGGTCTCCACCAGGGCGCGGGCGGCCATGATCGGCGCCAAACCGAGTTCCTTGGCCCAGATCCCGTCGTACAGGTTGTCCCGGGCGCCGGCCAGCACCGCGTCGGCGGACACATCCGGCAGGCCGTGGCACGCCTCGGTGATCACCCCGGTCAGCCGCAGTTCGTCCAGCGGTGCGCGTGACCCGTCGACGGCCACCACCGAGATGCTCGGTGCCGCCATGTCTGCGGTTTCGCCGCCGGCGTCCCGGTCGGCGCGGGCTTTGCGGTGTTCCTCGCGGTACAGGATGTAGGAGCGGGCCACTGCGGCGTGACCGCCGCGCATCAACGCCAGCTCGACCTGGTCCTGGACCTCCTCCAGGTCGACCGGGCGGTCGGTGTGGCCGTAACGGCGGGCCAGGGTGGTTGTCACCGCGTCGGTCGTGTCTGTCACCTCGGCCCGCAGCCGGGATGATCGGCCGGCGGAATCGCCTTGGACGGCGAGGAAGGCTTTGCTGATTGCGACCGCGATCCGCCCGGGATCGAAGTCGGCGACGGTGCCGTTGCGGCGCGCCACTCGCATCCCCGCGGCAGTCTTCAGCCCCATTGAAGTGTGGGCGGGTGGGCCGTCGACGGTGCTGGACGGCAGGGTCTGGGTCATGCTCTCTCCTCGCGAGCCGATGAGACGACGCAGCCCAGGGGAGGAGCGGACAAGGGTGCCGACGGAAGGCGGCAGACCGGTTCCGCAGCGACCCTCCCACGGGGTGCACCGACGCCGCGTGCCGGTGGCACGCGCATCAAAGGCAGGTCTTCGGACTCGTGGGCACGACCGGCACAAACCTGCCGGTCACCTACCGGCCGTCGCTTCCCAGACGCTTGCTGCGTCCAGTGCTTGATTGACGGCTGTCGTTCCCACTCACCGCTGCGGGGCAGTCCCGGATTCTCACCGGGTTCCCTCTTGCCTCCTCCCGAGAATCACTCCTCGGGAGGAACCTTCAACGAAGGGACCATACATGTTGGGTAACCCGCATCACGGGACCCCCACATGTCGTGTCGCGGCGTGTCGCCATCGGGTTGGTGTCAGGCGACTCGTTCCGCCTGGCCGGGCGCGGCCGGCAGGACACCGGGTCCCCTCAGCTGCCGTGATCAGGTCGGGCACCCAATGCCCGGCGGTGAACGGTGGGCCGACCCATTCGACGATGGCCACCCTCGGCTGCCGTCAGGTCAGAGGGCAGGCAATCTCTACCCCCGGTGTGACTCATGTTGCAGGAGCGAGACTGTCGCTTCAGTTAAGTACGCGTTACAACGTCTCATAACCGGCCGAAGCATTCGTACACGAGTTACTTGACATCTGATTCATGAACGATCGTTTGCGTTAAAGTCGAAACCGGGAGGCGGCAGGTTCTACCGCCTCCTGGTGGGCCTTGCGGTCGGGGGGCTACTTCAGAAAAGCCGATCCGTTCTCTGCGATCTCCTTCTGCAGAAGTTCTAGGGCCTAGCAGCGCGACGGCCAGCGCGATGGTGACTGCCATGGCAGGTAGGGTCCGGCGGATCACCGCGCCGGCGGCAGCGCCGATCATGAACGACAGCAGCCACCAGCCGGACGGCGCAATTCCACGGAGTTCAAAAAAGCTGCGGTCCGGATAGACGCCGGGAAAGGTGGTCCCGCGGAACACCGAGAGCCACGCACTGGTCATCACACCCAGTGCCAGGCCACCCAGCGCCGCGGCCGCGCC
>JAABUV010000823.1_pt1 | contig 46683 bp, 50 predicted proteins | sample 5559971 | NCBI WGS metagenome assembly JAABUV01 (sample SAMN10711881, study PRJNA513362) | rock metagenome | isolation source: Antarctica rocks | place: Antarctica: Victoria Land, Knobhead nord | collected 2015-12-19 | reverse complement strand
CTGAAGATCTTCCGCATCTTGGCGGAGCGCTACCGCAACCGGCGCAAGCGGTTCGGGCTGCGCTTCAACTTGATTGCCGCGCTACACAACCAGGAACTTGACGATTAACACTTATGCAAGAGGTCTATTGATGCTGAACAAACTTCGATCGCTGGCGAATCCCCAGTAGCCACCAGAATTGGGCATCTCCAAAAGGTGCTGTCTGATCTTGGGATCACTTTGTAAATCTGCAACGAACTGGACTTGTCCATTGACATGTACTACCACATTATCCAAGTCAACGGCAAGCTCGTAAAAGCAAGTTTGACCAAGCGAGGGTTGTACACCAACTACCACTCCCGATATTGGGATAGGGCCATTGCGCATATAGTCCATTTTGTAACCTCCAAGTTCCCAAGGCATCAGAAGTTGAAGATGATTTGATATGGAATACGACTCTGTCGGTGAGTCCGCGAACAGATTGACGCGCAAACCAGGCCTGCCAGCCGTGAAGCTGGCCCTGAACTTAATCAAAGCAGGTAGCCGCAACTTCTCCATCCGCCATATGTACGCGGCAGTGCCATCTGCATTAACACTTTCCAATTCTAGGCCTGTTGGCACGATGACCCATTTCCCACCAGTTATGTTCCACTCGTCGAGCGGCTGAACTGGTACAGGGGCAGGTATCTTTTCAATCTGAATACTTGCATTACTACTAACCGAGGTACTAAGGCCAACCTCGTGAGTCACGTTCTCGGTACTGCCTTGCTTTGACAACTTCCGAATCCGCGCCTCTATCTCCTTTTCATAATCCTCGAACCGTCCGATGCGGTTTAACGACCTCGCCCAGTATGCAGCAAGAGCAACTGCCATTGAGTCAAGAATCAATGATGCTCCCCACATGATGCTCCCGATGGCTAGGCTTGCTGCCAACAATGCAAGGATAATGAAGGCAAAGAACGCAGTATTGATAAAGAGCTTATCGCGGTCTTTATGGTACGGCCTGAGCAATTCAATATCAGCACGTAATTGTTCTATTGTCTGTTTGCGCTTCTTCTCAGAGCGTCGAGAAGCCCAAACGTCTAGCTTTTTGACGATATAGACAGTAACTATACCGCCGACCACAGCCGATATTACGTTCACGGTGACTACACCAGAAACCGTTTGCGTTACGTAATATGACAAATTATGAGGGCTTGCTGGCATTGATTGAGATATTTTACCTCACTATCCTCTCTCGACTGCCACAATCATGAGTGTACCACGCGACTAGTCCTCGTTTCTCACCCCCACAGCTTGCGGTCCAGGGCGCGGTACTGGATGGCTTCGGCGACGTGGGCCAGTTGGATGGCTTCCTGGGCGTCCAGGTCGGCGATGGTGCGGGCGAGCTTGAGGATGCGGTCGTAGGCGCGGGCGGACAGGCCGAGCTGCGAGATGGCCGCCCGCAGCAGGTCCTTGACGTCGTCCCCCGCCGCGCAGTGCTCTTTGATCTGGCGCGGCCCCATGTGGGCGTTGCAGTGCAGATCAGTGCCCTCGAAGCGGGCTTTCTGCTGGCCGCGCGCGGCCAAAACACGCTTGCGGATGGACGACGACGGCTCGCCCGCGCCGCCGCCATGAAGCATCTCGTCCTGGCGCAGGCGCGGCACCTCAATGTGGATGTCGATACGGTCCAAGAGCGGGCCGCTGATGCGCTGCAAATACTTGGCGATCATCGGCTGCGAGCAGGTACAGGTCTTCACCGTGTCGCCGTAGTAGCCGCAGGGGCAGGGGTTCATGGCGGCCACCAGCATGAGCTGGGCGGGGTATGTCATCGTCGCCGCCACGCGCGCGATGGTCACGTGCCCGTCTTCGAGCGGCTGGCGCAGGACTTCCAGGACGTCACGGCGGAACTCGGGCAATTCGTCCAGAAAAAGTATCCCGTGGTGGGCCAGCGAGACCTCGCCGGGGCGGGGCGTACTGCCCCCTCCGGCCAGCGCGGCGTTGGAGACCGAGTGGTGCGGCGACCGGAAGGGGCGGCGCGTCACCAGGGCCGTGTGGCTCCCCAGCAGGCCCCCGACCGAGTAGATTTTGGTCACGTCCAGCGCCTCGTCTAATGTCAGCGGCGGCAGGACGGAGGGCAGGCGGCGGGCCAGCATGGTTTTGCCAGAGCCGGGCGGGCCGACCAAAAGTATGTTGTGGCCTCCGGCGGCGGCGACTTCCAGAGCACGCTTGACGTGTTCCTGACCCTTGACCTCGCAGAAGTCCTGGTCGTCGCCGCCGCCCATCGCCAGCAGGGCATCGGGGTCGGACGTCAGCGGCGTCTGCGAGTCGAAGTCGCACAGCAGTGTCACGACGTCAGCCAGCGACCGGACACCGTAGACCTGGACGCCGCCGACGATGGCCGCCTCGCGGGCGTTGGCCTCGGGCACGACCAGGAACGGGCGCTTGTCCGCGCGGGCCTTGACCGCCATCGGCAACACGCCCGAGACGGGGCTGACGCTGCCGTCAAGGGCCAGCTCGCCGACGAACATGCCTTCGGCGAGCCTGTCGCCCGGCACCTGCCCGGTGGCGGCCAGCAGGCCGACCGCGATGGGCAGGTCGAAGGCAGGGCCTTGCTTCTTGATGTCGGCGGGGGCGAGGTTGATGGTAATGCGGCGGAGGGGGAACTCCAGGCCGGTGTTCTTGATGGCGCTGCGGACCCGCTCGCGCGACTCCTGCACGGCGGCGTCGGGCAGTCCGACGATGGTGAACATGGGGACGCTGGACGAGATGTCTACTTCCACGCGGACGATGTAAGCGTCGATGCCGAGGATGGCACTCGAATCCACCTGAGCGAGCATAAGACTGTTCCTCCTGAATGTCTTTGTCTTCCGTAATCAAGTTCGCGCCTGGATGTTCCTCAGAGGGTGGCTGTTTTCCTCCCAAGGCCTCGGGGCGTTTTAGTTTCGGGAATTCCTGGTATATCTTGGGGTAACGGCGCTTCCAGGAAACGGCATAATCACCGGTAGACGGCGCTCAGGCCGTCATCCTTCGCAAGCGAACAGGGCAAACCGTCTGAAAGGGCGGGACGCAAAGCTACGGGCCTTCGTCTTTACAATCGAAGACTGGCCGCCGAGCTACCGAACTGCGAGAACTACGAAGGAGCAGACCATGAAAGTGAACACGGCTCGACTGTTGACGACACTGGCATTGTTCGCGGGCTTGGGTATGACGGCGGCCCACGCCGCGACGCCGGCGAACACGAAGCAGAGCGCCCCCGCCAAAACGGCCGTTGCGGCCCCCGCCGTGACGATCAAAATCGGCGACGCGATGCTCGAAGAGTATCACGGCGGCAACCCCGCGGATCGCACGACGACCATCCGGGACGGCGCGGAGGCCCAGGCAGCCAAGGCGAACGGCCCGGCCAAATGCCGCGCCTGATTTATTTCCAGCCGCGCGCGAATCAGAGGGAGGCCGACCGGCCTCCCTTTTCTTTGCCCCAACCCTTTTCGTTTTCGTGTGCCATAAGTCGCCGGCCCAGCGCTATTGGTATTTTTCGAGTGACGAGAGGCAAATTGTGGAGTGCAGGTCCCAGGAGTACTTGCCGCGACTGCCTTCGTAGAGTATCACAAAATGGTCATTAGTTTCGTAGAGAGCCGGGAACCACACGGCCGCCCCGTCGGGTTCGCCTTTGGCGCTGGTTCCGAATATGGGATTGCCCGGATGTGGCTCCCATTCGATCAGGTTTTGTGAGCGGGCGAGGCCGAAGTAGTCCGGCTCGTCGGCCAGGTAGGAGCTACCGCCGTAGATCATGTAATACCAGCCGTCGCCCGGTTCGTGGATGCGCGCCGTGGTAATCGAGAGGGAATCCCATTGATCGATTGGCCGCGGGAAAATAGGGTCGGCCTCGACGGCTGTGAAGTGACGGCCGTCGGTTGACGTCGACAGGTGCAGAGTTGAGTACGAGACGCCGTCGTCACTCCGTTCGAAGACCTGGTAAAACATGTGCAGCGTGCCGTCGCGCAGCACGACTTCGGGGGCGCGGCCGGGCATCACGGTGCCCATCTTCTCAAAGTGGATGCCGTCCTCGCTGACCGCCAGGCCGATGGTGTGTGTGTTCGCGGGATCGTCGCCGGAGTAGTAGAGCCAGACCTTGCCTTCGAAGACGACGGCGGCTGGGTCTAGTACACTGGCGCTGTCGAATGTCCCGGTAGGGCCGACATCGATAACCGGCTGCTCGCCGGTGACATCGCGCAGTGTCAGCGAGTCGCCGGAGATGTTCTCCAGCACGACAACGCCGATCCGATCGTGGACGGGCTCGTCAGGATCGTCCGTGAGCGTTCCGTTGCCGCGGTAGTAGAGAAGCGTTTGCCCATGGAATATCAGGAGGTCGGGATTGGCTGTCCACCGCTTTTGCCAGCCGCTTCCGGAAGGCGGCACAATAGGGTTGCCCGCGAAGTGCTTCCATGCGCGGCAATTCGTCGTGTAATCGTCGGTGAATAAGTTCCATAGAGAACTTCGCACAAGTCTGTCCAAATAGAAACTCTTTCGGTGATAGTGGGAATGAGATAGGGAGTTCGATTGTATATACCGCCGGACCGCGACGGCCGAATGCCCCTCGTGTTCAGCTTACCTGCGCCCTAGGCATCAGCGCCCCAGCACACTGCGGCCTGTCACGAAATTAACTCAAGCAATTGTGACACCATCCGCTGTGACACCATCCGCGCAACCGATCAATATGGGCACAGTTTGACGCTTACCGTGCTACTTGTCCGAGAGCGGCAGCACCAGGGACGGCGCGGGGATGGTGTGATCGGCACGGGTCGCGATAATGCTGGTGCCGACCGCGAAGTACTCGATCACGTGGCTGCTCCACCCGTGCGAGTTCTCTTTAATGGTCGCCCCGACGATGCCGTCCGCGCCGATCTGCTCGGCCTCGGCCTGCATCCGGGCCAGGGCCAGCTCGCGGGCGTCATAGATCGCCTGCGTGTAGGTCGGCATCTCGACGTTCTGCCCGACCTGCGAGAACCAGGCCTTGACGCCCTGGTAGCCGACGTGGTAGACGCAGTTGCCCATCACGAACGACACGGGCCGGTAGCCGGCCTTGGTCAGCGTCCAGAAGTCTTGCCCGCTCAGGTCCGACGTGAAGGGCCGCCCGTTCGGGGCGCGGTGCGACTCGCCGTTGCGCGCCTTGATCGCCGTGCCGATGGCGATGAACTCGGCCAGGTTCTCGCCCCATTCCTGCCTTCCCACTTCTAACCTCACACCCACGATGCCGTCCGCGCCGATGCTGTCCGCCTCCTCCTCCATGCGCGTCATCGCCAGCTCGCGCGCGTGGTACATCGCCTGGGTCAGCGTCGTCAGCTCCATGCTCTGGTTCATGGCGGGCTTCTGCCAGCCGATATGATAGATGCTGGACCCGACGACCAGCCCCAGCGGATCAAACCCCGCCTCTTTGACCAGCAGAAACTCGTTCACCGACAGGTCGCTGGTGAACAGGCCCTTCCGGCCCGCGCCGGGGGTCATGGCCGCCAGCCGCCCGCGGGCGTGTGACGGCAGGCCTTCCTGAGAGCCTGGTGTATAGGGTGCGTTCGGCATGATGGCGATTCTCCTTAATCCTTCAGTGAGACGACATGACTTACAACTGGCAGCCGTTCCTCCATGGCAGCGACGGCGGTGCCGGCCACGGTGAACTTTGTCAACATCCCCCGGCTGGTTCGACCGTCAAACTCTAGCCTGCGCTCGATTGAAGCGGTGATGCCGAGTACTCCCTCCGCTTGCACCGAGACTGCCTCCGCTTCCAGGGCAGTCATGGCGTGTTTCCTTGCCACGTAAATCCCGCGCGTGTAGTCGCTGCGCTCCGCGTTCTGCCCGCCCGCCTTCATCACGCTGTTGGAATGTATCTTATCTCTGACACGCTCGTGAAACTTCTGAAAATAGACGTGAACGCCGAACGCGACACCCAGGGGACGATAGCCGGCGCGGGCGAGGGCAGAATATTCCTGGACGGACAGTGTGCAGGTGAACGGGCGGTTGCCTGGAGGCGTCCCGCATCTTTTCACCGCCGTGCCTTGTGCCGTGTATTCCCACAGATGTTGTTCAAGCTGCCTGTGTGTGACGCGAACGCCTACGACACCTGCCGCACCAAGACGTTGGGCCTGCGCCTCTAGCCTCTCGTATGCCGAGCGGAGTGTCTGCGTCTTCTTCCGCGTCATGCCCTTCATCGTCCGGCTCGGCTCGGGACAGCCATCTTCTTCCGAAGAGTACACGATGCTCCCAGCCGCGACGCCGAGCATCTCCAGCTCGGACGACAGGACAAATTCACTCACGCTCAAGAGGCTGACGAACAAAATCTTTTTCTTCAGGAAAGCGGCACGGCGTAGTCGATCAGCGGCCAGCGGTCACGGTGCGCGGCGATGGCCGTCCCCTGCGCGACGCAGCGGATGAGCAGGTCGAAGCGTCGGTAGACATTGCTGTCGTCCAACGTGGGCGGCGCGACGGACTGCTCCACCTGGATGTTAATCACGCCTTCGGCGAGACCCTGTGCGGTCCCGGCAGCCAGCCGGTCAAGCGCCGTCTGACGCGCTTGCTGCACCGCCTCGGTGTATTCGGCGTATTCCATGCCGCCCACGCCCTTACGCCCGATGTCGCGCCTTTGACGCGAGACCCGCAGGTTCCGCAAGGGTAGGGAAGCGACGTGGTAGGCGGCGCACACGCCCAGCGCGACGCCGCAGGGCCGGTAGCCGGCCCGGCGCAGCGTCCAGAAGTCAGCGCCCGACAGCGTACACAGAAACGGGCGCGGGGGCGGCTCGCCCTGAGTCAGCCGGACCGCCGTACCCGCCGCCCAAAACTCTAGCCCCTCTTTCTCTACCGCGCGCTCCCGGAAGGAGACGCCGATGACGCCGTGTGCGCCCACCCGTGCGGCTTCTTGTTCCAGACGGGACAGAGCCAGGCGGCGCACCTGCTCGTGCGCCCGCGTTGTGGCCGTCAGCTCACGGCTTTCGTAACCCAGCGCTTGGAGCAGGCCGACGTGGAACACCGAGCCGCTCTGGACGATCCCGAGCGTGTGGACGCCGTCGTCGGCGGCCAGGACGAACTCCGAGACACTCAGGCCGCTGACGAACACCTTGCTCCTAATCCAGCAGGTTCTTCAGGGCGAAGAACGCGCGCTCGTTGCGTCCGGCGCGGGCGGCGATCCCGGCACTCAGGTCGGCGAGCCAGTCCTCGATGGGGACAGGCTCGGTCTTCAGGGTGATGCCGCGCACGACCTTGACGCGCTGGGCGGACAGCGGCCCCCGCCCCAGGTCTTCCAGCGTGTAGGTCTGGTCGCCCAGGGTCACGCTGACCTTGCGGACGGGCTTTTCGCGCTGGAAAAGGCCGCCACGGCGCTCGACCCGCGTTTCCTCCGGCATCGCGCCTTCGAGCGCAATGGCGAGCAGGGGCAGGAACCCGCGCATGTCTTTAGCATATATCTGGGCCAGCGCGCCCGCGACGCCGACTTCCGAAAACTCTTCACCCGTCATAGAAGGCCCTTTCACCCGAACGCCTTGGCCCAGCGGACCCAGAAGTCCGGGAACGTTTTGGCGACGCAGCCGGGGTCCTCGATCACGATGTTGGGTACGCGCAGCCCCGCCACGGCAAAAGACATCGCCATGCGGTGGTCGCCATAGGTGGCGACCGACGCGCCCGCGTAGACGCCGTCTCGGGGCGGGAAGATCGTCCAGTCGTCGTGGCCTTCTTGGACGCCGACGCCGAGCTTTGGCAGCTCCGTGGCGACGGCTCTGAGGCGGTCGGTTTCTTTGACGCGCAGGCTGGCGAGGCCGCGGATGTGTGAGGGGCCGTCGGCGAACGCGGCGGCGACGGCCAATGTCTGCGCCACGTCCGGCATCGCCTCCAGATCAACGTCAATGCCGGTCAGCCGGGCCGGGCCGGTCAGCATCGTCGTCCCGCCGGTCGTCGTCACCCGACAGCCCATCCGCGCCAGGACGTCTTTGAACCCGGCGTCGCCCTGCAAGGCGCTGTCCCCCAGGTTCTCCAGAGTCACCGTGCCGCCCGTCACGGCGGCGGCGGCGAGGAAGTAGGAGGCGTTGGAGGCGTCGGCCTCGACGGCGTACTCTTGCCCGACATACCGCTGACCGCAGGGGATGCGGAGGCGCTGGTAGCCGTCGTTCTCCAGCTCGACGCCGAACGCGCGCATGACGGCCTGTGTCATGTCCACGTAGGGCCGAGAGATCAGCTCGCCGACGATCTCGATCTCCACATCGGCCTGGGCATACGGCGCGACCTGGAGCAGGGCGGTCAGGAACTGGGAGCTGACATCGCCGCGCAGGCGGCATCGCCCGCCGGGCAGGCCGCCGCCACGCACGCGGACGGGGGGGCAGCCGCCGCCGTTGAGGCATTCGGCGTCCATGCCCAGGGTCAGCAGCGCCCCGACCAGGTCCCGGATGGGCCGCTCGCGCATCCGGGCGACGCCGTCGAGAGTAACATCCGCGCCCCTGGGCGCGAGGCAGGAGGCGGCGGTCAGAAAGCGGACGGTGGTGCCCGAGTTGCCAATGAACAGCGTCTTCGGGGGGGCCTGAAACACGCCATTCGAGCCGCGCACCACGAAGTCGCGCTCAGGCGTCTCTTCGACCGAAACGCCCAGCGCGCGCAGGGCCGATGCCATATGAAGCGTGTCGTCGGAGTGCAGCGGCGCGCGCAGACGGCTCTCGCCGTCGGCGAGGGCGGCCAGCAAAAGGGCGCGGTTGGTGATGCTCTTGGAGCCGGGGAGTGCGACAGAGGCGCGGACAGGGCCGGAGACCGGCGAGAGTGGCAGCAAATCGGGGTAGATGATCGTTTCGCTCGTGTCCGCCATGCGGTCATTCTAGCACAGGAGCAAAGCGTTGTCAATCGCCGTCGGAAGGCGTGAACGCATCGCGCAACAGGGTGAAGCGGGGCGGACGGGACGGCGCGCGCACTACGGCCACAACGTCGAACCGGCAATCTACGTCGTCCATCTCGTGCCGAGCAAGGTAGGCAAGGCCCAGCCGCGTCAACTGGCGCTGCTTGCGGATGTCCACGGCCTCGGCGAGCGTCCCCTGATCGCCTATCCCCGTCCGCCGCGTCTTGACCTCGACGAAGACCAGAAAGTCACCGTCCCAGGCCACGACATCAATCTCCCCGCGCGCCATGCCGCCCAGGGGCCGGACGTTGGTGTCCACGACGCGGTAGCCGCGCGATTCGAGAAACGCCACGGTGTCCGCCTCGCCTGACGCCCCCAGCGCCTTGCGCGCCTGGGTCATCGCCGCGCCTCCCGGCAGGGGGCGAACGACAGCCGGTGGATGGGGCACGGCCCGTGCGCGCGCAGGGCCGACAGGTGCCTGGCTGCCCCGTAGCCCTTATGGCCCGCAAAGCCGTACTCGGGGTATTCGGCGTCGAAAGCGCACATCATCCGGTCTCGCGCCGTCTTGGCGAGGATGGAGGCGGCAGCGACCGATGCACTTTGCCCGTCTCCGCCGACGATGGCCTGCTGCGCGGCGCAGGGGAAGTCCGGCACGGGCAGGCCGTCTATCAGCACACAATCGGGCAACACAGAATCGGGCGGCACACAGTCTGGGGGAGGGGAAAGAGAAAGAAACGCCTCGCGCATGGCGCGTCGCGTCGCCTGGAGGATGTTGATGGCGTCGATGACGTCCGGCCCGACGATGCCCAGCCCCAAGCAGACTGCTTCGGCACGGATGCGCGTCTCGGCGCGCTCCCGCTGCCTCGCCGACAGCTTCTTGGAGTCGTTGATGCCGTCGAGCGCGAAGCCCGCGGGCAGAACGACACAGGCGGCGACGACCGGACCGGCCAGGGGGCCGCGCCCGGCCTCATCCAGGCCGGCGACCCGCGTCGCGCCCCGCGCCCACGCCGCCGCTTCGTGCCGCCACCAGTCAATCACGCGCGGCCCCTTCTGGCGAGGTCAGTGGTTGCGGATGAGGCCTATTCGCGTCGGAGGGAAGAAGATAATCTCCGCCTTGCCGACCACCCGCTTCGCTTCCAGCGGACCCCAGTTGGTGCCGTCGTTGCTGTCGTTGCGGTTGTCGCCCATCATCAGGTAGTGGCCGGCGGGGACCGGCTCGGTCGGCGCGGCGGCGTCCTTCATGTATTCCGTCGGCGAGATCTGCTGGTCGCCCCACTTGTACGTCGCCTGTGTCGGATCGTAGTTGTGCTTCAGCGGCTCGCCGTGGAAGAGGGTCAGGTCGTAGTCGGGGTCTTCGGCGATGAACGGCTCGGCCTGCCGCTGCCCGTTGCGGATCACGTAGCCCGGATGCACGGTCGCGGGCAGGTCCGGCTGGCCGGTCAGGATACCCGCGAGCTGGCCCACGGGGATCAGCCTCTTGTCAGCCAGGACGCCGCCGTCCACGAACCGGACGTGATGGTCCGCCTGATCCACCACGCCGCCGTTCGCCTGCACCTCGGGTCCGAAATCGCCCGCGACGGCCAACGCCTGCCGCAGGTCAGCGTGGTTGAACAGCCGCCCGTTGACCGTGACGTAGCCGCCGACGGCCTGGAGTCTGTCACCCGGCAGGCCGATCAGGCGCTTGATAAACTCCGGGTCGCCCTCCATCGCCGCGGGCGGGGCGAGAAACACGACCACGTCGTCGCGCTGCGGCTTGCCCACTCGGTACGCGAACTTGTTCACCAGGATGTGATCACCCGCGTTGTTCTTGCCCAGCAGCGTCGGCTCCATCGAGGGGGAGGGAATAAAAAAGGCTTGCAGGACGAACGGGCGGATGATCAGAAAGACGAGGGCGATGGCGATCATGCCCGATTCGAGTATCTCAGCCCAGAAGCGGGCGGTGCCGGACTTGACCGGAACCAGTGCCAGGCGAATCGCGGTCAACCCTGTGACGGCGGCAAGGACCCAGAGGATATTGATGTTCGCCAGAATCTCGGGCAGGCCAGGGGCCGTCGGCGCGTCGGAAAGCGGGGGGGGCATAGGTTTACACTCGGCAAGAAAAAAGTCGCCGGGCTACCCCGGCGACTGACACTACGCGCGGCGACTCGTTAGAAGTTCCGCTTCTCTTTGATGCGGGCGGCCTTGCCGACCTTCTTCCGCAGGTAGAACAGCTTGGCGCGGCGGACCAGGCCGCGGCGGGTGACCTCGATCCTATCCACGCGCGGCGAGTGCAGCAGGAACGTGCGCTCGACGCCATAGCCGTTGCTGATCTTGCGGACCATGAACGCGGCGCGGGACAGGCCTTCCTTGCGGTAGATGACCGTCCCCTCGAAGATTTGGATGCGCTCTTTGCCGCCCTCGACCACTTTGACGTGGACGCGGACGGTGTCGCCGGACCCGAACTGGGGTACGGCGTCGGCCTCTTTACGCTGGGCCTTCTCGATCTCCATGATCAGCGGATGCATGTGCGGTCTCCTCGGTGTCGCCCCCCGGCGGGGGGGGCGTGGGTTCTTCTGACAACTGCCGGAGCAGCTTCAGGTCGGACTTGGACGGGACGAATTCCGCCCAGAGGTCGGGCCGCCGCATCTGTGTGCGGCGGAACTGCTCCTTGCGTCGCCACCCGGCGATCTCGGCGTGGTGACCGGAGAGCAGAACATCGGGGACGCGCCAGCCCCGGTACTCGGGCGGGCGCGTGTAGTGCGGGTACTCCAGCAGCCCGTCCGAGAACGTGTCGTCCTCGGCGGAGACCGCGTTGCCCAGAACATCGGGCTGCAAGCGTGTCACCGCATCGATCACCATCAGGGCGGGCATCTCGCCGCCGGTCAGCACGTAGTCGCCCACCGATATCTCGTCGGTAACCAGGTGCTGCCGGATGCGCTCGTCGAAGCCCTCATAGTGCCCGCAGATCAATATCAAATGCGGGCACAGAGCCAGCTCGCGCGCTTTCGCCTGCGTGAACGTCTGCCCCTGCGGCGTCATCAGCGCGACGCGCGTTTGTTCGGTGCGCGGCAGGCTCTCGACCGCATCGAACACGGGGCCTAACCGCATCAGCATCCCCGCCCCGCCCCCGTAGGGCGTGTCGTCGGTGCTGCGGTGGACGCCGGGTGCCCAGTCCCGCAGGTCGTGGACGTGGGCGTCCAGCGCCCCCGACTCGCGCGCGCGCTTCAGGATGCTGAACCCCAAGGCTGATCGGATCAGGTCAGGGAATATCGTGATGACGTCCACGCGCATCGTGCCCGTCACTCCCCGCCGTGCAGGCCGGGCACGTCGCGGACGACGATCTGCTTTTCGGCCAGATCGACCCGGACGATGTAGTCCCCGGCCACGGGGATCATCGCCCCGTCGTCGGTCACGTAGACATCGTGTGCGGGCGTACTCAGGACGTCCACGAGCGCCCCCAGCGCCCGCCCCGTGTCGGTGACGACGGGCAAACCCAGAAGCTGATCCACATAGAACTCGCCCTCGGGAAGCGCGGCCCGCTCGCTCTCGCGGATCATCACGGCACAGCCCTGCAAACCCTCGCCGCCGCTGCGGTCGGTGACTTCCTTGAAGCGGGCGATCCAGACGCCCTTCGGCTGACGGCGCAGGGCGGCCAGCGTCAGGTCGCGCGTCAGCCCGTCCGATTCGCGCACCAGCCGCACCAGCCGCCCGACTTTGAGGGAACGGGCACCGCCCTCGTCGTTCTCGTCGGACGCGACGCCGCCGACGAGCCGGAGGCGGACGCTGCCGCTGACGCCGTGTGCGCCCGCCGTGTGCGCCGCAAGGACCGTGTAATCGCCTGTCACTGTGTTCGCGGTGTCCGGCATTATGGATAGAGGGCGGGACGGGGCGGCTAGGCCACGATCTCGACGTAGACTTTCTTCTTGGCCTTCATCGCAACGGCCTTGGTGACGGTCCGCAGGGAGTTCGCGATGCGGCCCTGTTTGCCGATGACTTTGCCCAGGTCGCCCGGTGCGACGTGGACCTCGTAGGTGGTCGACTCCTCGCCGGGGATTTCGGTGACGGTCACGTGTTCCGGTTCATCCACCAACTCCTTGACGAGGTACTCTATCATCGGTTTCAAGGTACTGCAACTCCTCTGACTCTCCCGCCGACGCCTCGTGCCGGGGGCGGGAGCCTTGCCGTTTCCGCCTCTAGGCCGCCGGCGCGGCTTCGGCAGGCGCGGATTCGGCGGGCTGTGTGCCGATGCCCTGCCGCTTCAGCAGCGCCCCGACCGTGTCGGAGGGCTGCGCGCCGCAGCCGAGCCAGTAGCGGGCTCGGTCACCGTCGATCTTCAGCTCGTTCGGCTCGACGCAGGGGTTGTAATACCCTAGGGTCTCGATGAAGCGGCCGTCGCGGGCGCGGCGGCTATCCGCGACGACGAGCCGGTAGAAAGGCCGCTTCTTGGCGCCCATCCGCCGCAGTCGAATCTTGACAGACATAGTGTTTTTTCCTTCTTCGGTCGTCGGTTTACGAGAGAAAATCACGAGAGAGAGTGACAAAAGAAAGGCGGCCACGGGGCCGCCTGAACGGTTCGTATTCACACTCGCACAGGGACACAAAAAGTCAGCGCCGCCCGAACGGCAGTTTAAAGGTCGGCGGCGGCTTGCGCTTGTTTTTGCTGCTCGGCGTCTTGTTGCTGCCTCCGCGCCGAGTCGTCATGCCCGGCAAGGAGGGCAGCGAGCCGGGGTCCGCGCCCGCCAGGCCGCGCATCATTTTTTTCATCTGCTCGAACTGCGTCAGCAGGCCGTTGACTTCTTGGACCGTCCGCCCGCTGCCGCCGGCGATGCGCCGCCGCCGGCTGCCGTTGATCAGGGCCGGGTTGCGCCGCTCACCGGGCGTCATCGAGAGGATCATGCCCTCGATGCGCGCCAAGTGCCCCTCGTCGATGTTGATGTCTTTCAGCGCCGAGCCGCCCAGGCCCGGAATCATCTTCAGGATGTCGCCCAGCGGACCCATCTTCCGCATCTGGCGCATCTGCTCCAGGTAATCCTCGAAGTCGAACTTGTTGGCGCGGAGCCGCTTTTCCAGCTCGGCGGCTTTTTTCTGGTCCAGCGCGCCCTCGGCGCGCTCGATCAGCGTCAGCACGTCGCCCATGCCCAGGATGCGCGAGGCCATTCGGTCGGGGTAGAAGACTTCCAGCGCCTCCATCTTCTCGCCGACGCCCACGAACTTGATCGGGCGGCCCGCGACGCTCTTGATGGACAGGGCCGCGCCGCCGCGCGTGTCGCCGTCCAGCTTCGTCAGGATGAAGCCCGAAACGTCCAGGGCTTCGTTGAAGCCCTGGGCGACACTGACGGCCTCCTGGCCGGTCATCGCGTCCACGACCAATAAAATCTCGTGCGGGTTGACCGCCGCTTTGATCCGCCGCAGCTCGTCCATCAGCGCCAGGTCGATCTGGAGCCGGCCCGCCGTGTCCAAGATGACCACGTCGTTGCCGTCTCGGACGGCTTCGGCGACGCCCTGCCGAGCGATCTCCACGGGGTCGGCCCCTGCCAGCGTGAAGACCGGCGTCTTGACCTGCTCGCCCACGATCTGGAGCTGCTTGATCGCCGCAGGCCGGTAGATGTCGGCGGCGACGAGCAGTGGATGACGGCCCTGCTTCCGCAGCAAAAGCGATAGCTTGCCCGCGTGGGTCGTCTTGCCCGCGCCTTGCAGCCCGCAGAGCATCAGCACGGTCGGGGCCTTGGCGGCGAACGTCAGCGGGGCCTGCTCGCCGCCCAGCAGGGCGGTCAGCTCCTCGTCCACGATCTTGATGACCTGCTGCCCCGGATGCAGGCCCTCCAAGACGCCGGTGCCGACCGCGCGGTCGCGGATGCGCCCGATGAAGTCCTTGACGACCTTGAAATTGACGTCCGCTTCGAGCAGCCCGAGGCGCACCTCGCGCAGGGCCTCGGTGACGTCCGCTTCGGTCAGGGGGCCGTTCCCGCGCAGGCGCTGGAAGACGTTCTGTAGCTTGTCGGAGAGGCTTTCAAACATGGGTCAAGGGCATCAGGCGGGCGGCACGGGCGCGGGTCGCGCGAAGGACACGGTGGGGAGTATACATCTTGGCGGGGTGAAAAGTCAAGCCGGGCGTGGCAGCCCCTAGAGAAACAGGTCTCCCCCGGCAATAATAGGGGTGGGCCGCTTGACCGCGGCCACGTCGCTTCCTGTTAAAAATACGTGGAGAGCGTCGGAAATGCGGGTATATACCCGCTGGACATCGTCCAATGACGGGCAGGTCCTCCACGGAAAGAACCAACCAATGAATCCATCGCGGGTCCGCCGGGGCGCGGCGGGAAAGATCACGCAAGACGACGTCAAGATTTGCGCGCTGTGCGGTACACTCAACCACCGGGGCAATGCCGAGTGCTGGACGTGCCGGTGGCACGGCGCGTTCAGCGACGACGCGCGCACCATCGCGCTGGCCTGGCAGCGCCTGGAAGTGCGGTACGAGGGCGTCCGGCCCGAGCACGTCCTCCCGAGGCGCGTCGCGGCAGTGGGGGACTTCGGTGCCCTGCGCCGGACGACCCTCTGGCAGAAGCTCACGGGCTGCTGCCGTACGGCGTGGCAGGGCTTTCAGGCACGGCGCGACCTACGGGCCGCACGGCGCGAGGCCGGCCTGAAAAAGCGCCAAGGCTCGCGCCCCGACGGGCTGGGAGTCTAGCGCAGCGGCACGAGATGCAGCCAGTCGTGGAACAGGAAGTACATCCGGTCGATCAAAAGTGCCATGCGCGTCATGATCGTCGAGCCGAAGATCGCCCCGAACGACAGCATCAGAATGAGCCGCCCGAACCGGGCCGTCCCCAGGACGGCCCGGTTTTTCTGCTCGAAGGCGAACAAAAAATAGACCAGGACCGAGACGACGATGGCGAGGAACAGGGCGTTGTTCAGAACGAACGAGACCTGGTGGAGAAGCCCGTGGGGGTCGCCCGGCGTCGGGGGCGGGGGGACGAGCGACTTGTTGGGGGCGAACGACTTGGTCACCTGCGGGATGAACCGGCCCGCGATGTCCTGAAAGGTGGTGCCGGCGACCAGGCCGAAGGTGATGCCGAAGACCAGGCGGCTCATCCAGGCGAACCGCTGCGTGTACACCCCGTAGAACATCAGGCCGACGGGCAGGACACAGATCCAGGCCCACTGCCCGTCCCGCACCATCGGGTCCCAGAACTGCGGCCTGAGAACCTCTTTCCAGGCGACCTCCAGGTCGTACCCCAGCGCCAGGCCCAGAAAGACGTGCTCGAAGAAGCGATAAAAGCGGTTCTCTTTGAAGACCAGCGAGAGGACCGCCATCGTGCCGAACGCGCCGAACAGGAGGATCGGGTTGAAAAAGTAGCGGAGGTGCTCGTGCAGGCTCATCCCAGATGCTCCGCCCGACGCCGCGCCGCGCGGGCAGCGTAGAAGCCCACGTTGCCCAGGATGATCAGCAGGACGATCAGGGCGTAGACCAGCGACAGGGCATTGGCCGCCTGAAGGCCGAAGCCGCTGGCCTGGGTCAGCCCATTTTGCTTCAGCAGGCCCTCGTAGTCTCCCGCGCCCTTAATGCCGGTCAGCATGCCCGAGATCTGGCCGCTGTCCAGGTAGGGGTAGTAGGTCGGGGCCATGACCGCGGTGGGCGCGAACAGGAACGGTGGGCTGTTACCCTGCTCGAACAGGCCGAGCCAGGTTTCCGCCGACTCGATGGAGGTCAGGTCTACGACGGCGGAGACGTCCGCCCGCGACTTGATCCCGCGCATGACCGGCAGGGCGGCAAGCGGCGTCCCGTGGAAGTCCGTCTTGATGGTGCCGGGGATGTCGGTCGCCAGGCCCTTCACCGTGGGGATGAACGAGGCCGTGAAGGGGCGGTAGCCCCAGTTCACATAGTCCCGCCCGTAAACGTAACCGTACTTCTTCGCCAGCGGGTCCACCACCTGCTGCTGCATCAGCGTCAGGTTCTGCGTGTCGAAGGCGATCAGGGCGAAGTGCAGGTGCCGCACCATCAGGTGCGTGACGACCGCCTCGGATTGCCACTGGTTCTCGCCGCGCGTGCTGGCCGACCACTGGCCGTCGAGGATGACGATCTTGTTCGCGCTGCTCTTGTCGGCGGCAATGCGCTCGACCGTGTTGTAGAAGTCCTGGGACTGCTTGGCCGGATAGTTGGGCAGCGAGGTCGGGAAGAAGAGGGGAATCAGGATGACGCCCAGGAGCACGGCGTAGATGACGCGCCGGTCGATGGTCTGGAGCCTGTCCCAATCCCAAGAAGTCTTGTTCATAATTCTTTGTCGAAGTATGCGCCGCGCTCCAGACTGAGCCAGTAGCGCAGGGCCGTCGCCAGCAGGCCCAGAGTCAGGCCGAACAGGATGCCGCGCTGGGCCGGGGCGTTGATCTCCAGCAGCAGCCACTGCGCGATGTTCTCCAGGCGCAGGTTGGCCCAGGGGTTCTCGGCGGGATGCCCCGCGCCGTCCAGCCCGCTGTGGACCGGGATCGCGGCCGTCAGCGCGGTCCCGAACGAGACCGACCCGAGCATGACGAACAGGGCCGCCGTCATCAGCAGGCCCGCCTCCAGCGACCGCAGGCGGAACGCCCGGTAGGCGGCGGAGGCGATGTAAAAGGCGATAATAGAGAACGTCGCCGCCGCCAGGTTCGTCAGGCCGCCGTTGAACAGGAAGAGGTACATCCCGTGCGCGTCCTGTGACCGCCACAGCCCCAGGGCGGCGGGGATGACGCGGGCGCGTGGGGCGTAGGCGTCCATCAGCCCGAACACGGTCATCGCGACGAACATCGTCATCAGGGTCAGGCTGTAGCCCCAGCCCGGCCTCAGCCGCGCGATGTTTCGGGTGTGGAGCTGCGTCAGCGAGACCACGCCCAGGCCGATGGCGAACGCCTGGATGACCGCGCTGAAGCTCGCCACAATGGGCAGGTGCGGCGTCAGCGGGTTCTCGCCGGTTTTGCCCGCCGGCCAGAAGAACTCGGCCACGAAGTACAGGCCGCCCAGGAACGTGAAAAAAGCAATGATGCCCTTGCGCGACCGGCGCGGCGCGGCCTGGAGGCCCGCCAGAATCGCGAACATGACGGCCAGGGCCAGCGCCATCTTGCCGTAGTACGCGGCGGGATGGCCGGGCATCGGCGCGAAGAATTGTTGAAGCGAGTGCAAGTCCTTATTTGACCTTCAGAACGTCCACGAACCAGTGCAGGGCCGCCGCGAGCGCGCCGACGTGGGCGACGGCTGGGACGGCGAGCAACGAGACACTGACGATGCCCAGCACGATGATCGCCAGGAGCAGTAGCTTGCAGTAGTCCTGCCCCGCGATGCTGCCCAACAGGGTCGGGTCACGGGAGAGATAAGCGGACGCGGCGTAGAACTCGTCGCCGATGATCACGTAGTCGCAGGCGGCGATCAAGAAGGGAATCTGGTTGGTCTGCGTCGTGCCCGCCACCTGCACCGCGCCGACCTGCTGGCCGACCTCGGCGAAGATCAGAGACTCGGCGAAGAACGCCCCGAACAGGAACGAGGCGGCCACGCGCTCACGGATCAGGATGCCCGCCACGCCCGTGGCGAACGCGAACTGCTGCTGCGTCAGGTAGCGCACGTCGCCCTCGTCGAACAGCTCAGGCCGGCCCGCGTCCGCGTAGGCGTCCCGCAGGACCTCCTCGCCGACGCCCGTGACGATGGGGTCGATGGTCGCCATGATGGACTTGTTGCCGAACCGCGCCACGGCCCGCCCGATGTAGCTGAAGATGGACAGGGCTTGCAGCGTCACCACGTCCAGCCCGCTCAGGCCCGGCACCATCAGCACGGGCCGCCCCATCTCCGTCGCCCGGCCCACCGCCTCGTCCAGCGCGTTCAGGCCGGGGATGCGCCGGATGAACGGCGCCTTTCCGGCCTGCGCCGTCAGGACCTTGAAGACGATGATCAGCGAGAGCAGCAGGACCAGCCCGCTGACCCACCAGTTGTCACTCGCGTGCTGCATCGGCCTCTTTCTCTCGTTCTTCCTGCTCCGGCGGTGCGCCGGCGATCAAATCCATTAGCCGCCGGACGTTGTTAGGCTGCTCCAACAACTTGCTCAGGCGCTGGACGTCGGCCAGCCCGCGCGGCAGCAAGGGCGCGACGAGCGGCGAGAACACGACCAGCCCCTGCCCTCCGAGGTGGCTCAGGGGGGCGGTGGTTTCGAGCAGCAGCAGGGCCGGGACTTCCATCCGCCACTTGTGGACGGCCCTCGCGAGCCGCTCCAAGATGTGGTCCCGGTCCGCGTCCGCGAGCGGCGCGTCCCAATCGAAATGCAGAAGGCCTTCAGCCACGCCCGGCCTCCTCGCGCAGCCGCCGCACGGCGGCGATGACCTGGTCACGGTTGCCGTCGTCAAAGCGCAGGAACACGCCGCGCAGCGGCTCCCACCGTGCGTTCTTCACCCGCAGCGGGCTGAGCTTCACACCGTCTGCCGTCAGATAGGCGTGGCGCACGTCAGCCCAGCGGATTTCGAGCACGGTCAGCCCGTGCTGGACGTGCGCCGACGTGGCCGTGAGGCGGTGGCGGACGGGGGAAAAGAACTCAGACAGGGAAAGAAAAAGGGCGACAGGCGGCAGCAGTGCCACGGGGGGCGAGCGGAACAGCCACACGCCGAACGCGAACACCAGGATAAGGACGCCCAGCATTCGGAGCATCCGCGGCCGGTCGCGCCGTGCGAGGTGGACTGACCAGGCGAGGATCGTCTCATCAGGCCGCGTGGCGGCACCGGGTGCTTCGGATGTCATGGTGGCGGAAGTGGGCAGCGCCGTGTGTACCCTTTTAGGAAGATTGGGGCCATTATAGCCGCTCCCGTGCGGGCTGTCAACACGGGGCCGATGTCCCGCCCCCAAGCCTTGCCCCGGCGGGCCGCTTTCGGGTAGAATGGTCCCATGCCGCTGCTTGACGTCCGCGACTGCACCAAACAGTTCGGCGGGCTAACCGCCGTCAACAAGTTCTCGCTGGCCCTGGAGCCGGGGGAGATGGTCGGGCTGATCGGCCCCAACGGGGCCGGGAAGACGACCGCCTTCAACCTGCTCACCGGCGTCTACGCGCCGACCTCGGGGGCCATCGAGTTCGGCGGGGCGTCAATCGCCGGGCGCAAGCCCTACCAGATCGCCGGCGCGGGCATCGCGCGTACTTTCCAGAACATCCGCCTTTTCCCTTCACTCACCGTGCTGGACAACGTCCGCGCGGCGGCGCACATGCACTACAAGCCCTCGCTATGGAGCGCCGTCTGGCGCGGCGCGGCCTTCGCGCGGGCGGAGCACGCGGCCCTGGCCGAGGCCCACGCGCTTTTGGAGCGGTTCGGCCTGGACCGCTACGCCCACGAGTTCGCCCGGAATCTGGCCTACGGCGAGCAGCGCCGCCTGGAAATCGCGCGCGCCCTGGCGACCCGGCCTAAGCTTCTGCTGCTGGACGAGCCTGCGGCGGGGATGAACCCCCAGGAGAAGAACGATTTGATGCGTCAGATCGAGAGTCTGCAGGGCGACTTCGGGCTGACGATCCTGCTGATCGAGCACGACATGAAGGTGGTTATGGGCATTTGCCGGCGCATCTTGGTTTTGGACTACGGCCAGGTCATCGCCTCGGGGACGCCGCGCGAGATCCGCGAGAATCCCCGCGTCATCGAGGCTTATCTTGGTGAGGCGGCCGCCACCCCCCAAGTGGAGACCGTGGCCTGAGATGCCCACCGCGCTGTTATCGCTGGAAAACGTCGCCGTCTCTTACGGCAACATCCGCGCCTTGCAGGGCATCTCGCTGGAGATCGCCGAGGGCGAGGTCGTGACGCTGATCGGCGCGAATGGGGCCGGCAAGAGCACGACGCTGCGCGCGATCTCCGGCCTGGTGCCGGTGGCCGGTGGCCGCATCGTCTTCGGGGGGCAGGAAATTTCTTCCCTGGGGGCGGACAAGATCGTCGCGCGCGGCATCGGCCACTCGCCCGAGGGCCGGCGCGTGTTCGCGAACATGTCGGTCCGCGAGAACCTGGAACTCGGGGCCTATACCCGGCGCGACCGGGCCGGCATCAGCACCGACATGGAGCGCGCGCTGACCCTGTTCCCGCGCCTGCGGGAGCGGATCGGCCAGAACGCCGGGACGCTGTCGGGCGGCGAGCAGCAGATGCTGGCGATGGGCCGCGCCCTGATGGCCCGGCCCAAGCTTCTGCTGCTGGATGAGCCGTCATTGGGCCTGGCCCCGTTTCTGGTCCGGGACATCTTCCAGATCATCCGGGACATCAACGCCCAGGGGACGACGGTCCTGCTGGTCGAGCAGAACGCGCACATGGCCCTGGGCGTCGCCCATCGGGGCTATGTTCTGGAAACCGGCCACATCGTCCTCGCCGATGAGGCCAAGGCGCTGCTGGCGAACGACGAAGTAAAGAAGGCGTACCTGGGTGACTGATGCCACGACCGACCTAAAGCGCACGTCGCTGTACCACACGCACCAGTCTGCGGGGGCGACGCTGGTCCCCTTTGCCGGCTGGGAGATGCCGGTCTCCTATGCGGGGACGGTGGCCGAGGTCGCCGCCGTGCGGACCGCGGCGGGCCTGTTCGACGTCTCGCACATGGGTGAGGCGTCGGTGACGGGGCCGGGGGCGCTGGCGTTCATCCAGCGCGTGACCACGAACGACGCCGGGCGTCTTGCGCCGGGCAGGGCACAGTATTCGCTGCTGCTGAACGAGGGTGGGGGCGTGGTTGATGACGTCATCGTCTACTGCCGCGCCCCGGACGACTACTTCTTTGTGCTCAATGCCGGATGTAAGGACAAGGACTGGGCCTGGCTCCAGTCGCAGGCGGCAGGCCGGGCGGATGTCACGCTTGCCGACGTCAGCGACCAGACGGCGTTGATCGCCGTGCAGGGACCCGCTGTGGTTGCCCTGGTCAACGGCCTGGTGGACCACGGCTCGAAGGAGCTGCCCCGCTTCGCCTTCGCCGGGCGCAACTGGCACGGCCTGCCCCTCACGCTGTCCCGAACCGGGTATACGGGCGAGGACGGCTTCGAGATATTCTGCGCCTGGGACGACGCGCCCGAGCTTTGGGACACGCTGGTCGCCGCCGGGGCGACGCCCGCCGGGCTGGGGGCGCGCGACGTACTGCGGCTGGAAGCGGGCTACTCGCTCTACGGGCACGAGCTTGATGCCGAGACAGGCCCCGCCGAATCAGGAGTGGGATGGGCCGTCAAGAAGGCCAAAGGCGACTTCGTCGGTCGTGACGCCCTGAGCACCCCCCCGCCCGCGCGCCGGATCGTCGGCCTGCGGATGGACGAGCGGGCGATCCCGCGCGAGCATTTCGCCGTCTCCGACGCCGAGGGCCGGCCCATCGGGCAGACGACCAGCGGCACCTGGTCGCCGACGGTCAAAGCCGGCATCGCGATGGCGCGGCTCGATGCCGCCCACGCCGCTCCCGGTACGCGCGTCTTCGTGGACATCCGGGGCCGTCGTGCCCCGGCGACCGTGGCTCCGTTGCCATTCTACCGGAACGGCGTTTAGACTAGAGGTGAGATGACCGGAGACGAGATGACCGGAGACGAGAAGAGAGGCTTCCCCCATGCCCGAGCCGTCTGACTTGAAGTACGCCAAGACCCACGAGTGGGCCAGGATCGAGGACGGCGTCGCAACCGTCGGCATCACCCGGCACGCGCAGGAAGAATTAGGAGACATCGCCCTGGTCTTGTTCCCCGACGTGGGGCGCGTTTTGCAGCGCGGCGAGAAGTTCGGCGAGATCGAGAGCATCAAGGCCGTGTCGGACCTGTACGCGCCGGTCGGCGGCCTGGTGGTCGAGGTCAACGAGGCGCTGAACGACGCCCCGGAGCGCGTCAACGACGTCCCCTATGGGGAGGGTTGGATGCTGCGTATTCGGATGGACATCCCCGCCGACGCCGACCTGCTCCTGGACAGCGACGCCTACGAGGCGCTGGGTTAACCAGTTTTAGGGAGCCTTTTTAGAAAGCCTTTATGTCGTACATTCCCAACACCGATGAGGACCGCGCCGAGATGCTGGCGGCCATCGGCGCGGCTTCCCTGGATGACCTGTTCGCGCCGATCCCGGAGCCGCTGCGGCTTCAAGGGACGCTCAACATCCCGCCGCGCATGGACCAGGTGACGCTCGCCCGGCACCTGAACAAGCTGGCCGCGAAGAACCTCCACGCGGACGCCTATCCCTGTTTCCTGGGGGCGGGCATCTACGACCACTACGTCCCGCCCACCGTCGGGGCCATCACGGGCCGCTCCGAGTTCTACACGTCCTACACGCCCTACCAGCCCGAAATGAGCCAGGGCGTTTTGCAGAGCATCTTCGAGTTCCAGTCGCTCCTATGCCTGCTTCTGGGCATGGACGTCGCCAACGCCTCCATGTACGACGGGGCGACCGCCCTGGCCGAGGCCGCGCTGATGGCGGGCGACCTGACCGGGCGCAAGAAGATCATCGTGCTCGCCTCGGTCCACCCGACCTACCGCGACGTGCTGGACACGTACCTGCGGCACCTGGACATGAAGGCCGAGGTCGTCACGGACATCGACGGGGTCACTGGCGGGGGCGGGGTGGGGGACGACGTCGCGGCGATACTCGTCCAGCAGCCGAACTTCTTTGGCTGCCTGGAAGACGCGGCGCGGCTGTCCGAAGCCGCCCACGCCGCGGGCGCGCTGCTGGTCGCCTGCGTGGACCCCATCTCGCTCGGCCTGCTGACGCCGCCCGGCGAGTACGACGCCGACATCGTGGTCGGCGAGGGGCAGGGGCTGGGCTGTCCGATGGGCTACGGCGGGCCGCTGCTCGGCTTCTTCGCCTGCAAGAACAAGTACGTCCGGCGGCTGCCGGGCCGCATCGTCGGCGAGACGACGGACGTCGACGGCAAGCGGGCTTTCGTGATGACGCTGCGGACGCGCGAGCAGGACATCCGGCGCGAGCGGGCGACGAGCAACATCTGCACCAACGAGGCCCTGTACGCCCTGGCCGCGACCGTGTACCTGGCGACGATGGGCAAGCAGGGCCTTAAACAGGTGGCCGACCTGTGCCTGCAAAAGTCCCACTACGCCGCCTCGGAGATCACCCGGCTGCCGGGCTACACGCTGCTCTTCCCCGGCACGCCGTTCTTCAAGGAGTTCGCCGTCCGCACCCCGGTTGACCCCGAGTTGATCAACGCGCGCCTGCTGGACCGGGGCATCGTCGGCGGCCTGCCGCTCGGCCCGCTTTACCCGGAGATGGGCCATGCCCTGCTGCTGTGCGTCACCGAGCAGCGCACCAAAGACGAGATCGACGCGCTCGTTGGCGTCCTGGAAAGCTTCACATGAACGACACCTTAGAGCCGCTGCTGTTCGAGATCAGCCGGGCCGGACGTCTAGGCGTCGAGCTGCCTGCCTGCGATGTCCCCTCCGTGTCCGCCTCGGACCTCCTCCCCGCAGACGCGCTCCGCCGCGACCTGCCGCTGCCGGAGCTGTCCGAGCCGGAAGTCATCCGGCACTACACGCTGCTGTCGCAGCGCAATTACTCCATCGACTCAGGATTTTATCCGCTCGGGTCGTGTACGATGAAGTATAACCCCAAGATCAACGAGGAAGTCGCCCGGCTGCCCGGCTTCGCCCGTCTTCACCCGTTGCTGCCCGACTCAGCGGCCCAGGGCACACTGGAAGTGATGCACGGGATGCAGCACATCCTGGCCGAGATTGCGGGCATGGAGGCCGTCAGCCTCCAGCCCGCCGCAGGCGCGCACGGAGAGCTGCTGGGCCTGATGCTGATCAAGGCCTACCACGAAGACCACGGGCAGGCCCATCGCGACACCATACTCGTTCCCGAGGCCGCGCACGGCACCAACCCGGCCTCGGCGGCCCGCTGCGGCTACAAGACGGCGACCGTGAAGTCCGATGGCCGGGGCCGCGTCGATCTGGCCCACCTCAAGTCGCTGCTCTCGGACAACGTCGCCGGGCTGATGCTGACCAACCCGAACACGCTCGGACTGTTCGAGGATGACATCGCCGAGATCTGCGCCCTGATCCACCAGACGGGCGGCCTGGTCTACTGCGACGGCGCGAACATGAACGCCCTGGTCGGGCGCGCGCGCCCCGGCGACATGGGGTTCGACGTCATGCACTTCAACCTGCACAAGACGTTTTCGTCGCCGCACGGGGGTGGGGGACCGGGGTCGGGTCCGGTCGCCGTCAAGGGGATGCTGGAGCCGTACCTGCCCACCCCGCAGGTGGTCCACGGGGACGAGGGCTTCCGCCTGGACTTCGACCGCCCCAAGTCAGTCGGCAAGATACATGGCTACTTCGGCTCGTTTCTGTGCATCCTGCGCGCTTATGTTTACATCTCCTACTACGGCCGCGAGCGGCTGGCGCAGATCGCCGAGAACGCCGTGCTGAACGCCAACTACATCCGCGTCGGCCTCCAGAACGCCTTTGACGTGGCCTTCAACGAGATGTGCATGCATGAGTGCGTGTTCACCGCGCGGCGTCAGCAGCGCGCGCATGGCATCAAGGCACTGGACATCGCCAAGCGCCTGATGGACTTCGGCTATCACCCGCCCACCATTTACTTCCCCTTGATCGTGGCCGAGGCGTTGATGGTGGAGCCGACCGAGACAGAGAGTAAAGAAACGCTCGACAAGTTCATCGCCGCCATGTGCCGGATCGCCGAGGACATCGAGCAGGACCCCGAGATCGTCAAGTCCGCGCCGCACTTCACCCCCGTCCGCAAGCTGGACGAGGCGAAGGCGGCCCGCAGCCCATGCCTGTGCTGGACTGCGGCGTGACACGCGCGGGCTTTTGGTACGAGGACGCTGCGCCGGGGACGCCCGCGCAGAACATGGCGACCGACCTAGCACTGATGGCCGCGGCCCAGTCCGGCGAAGCACCCGGCCCGGCTGTCCGCGTCTACCGCTGGGACCGGGCCGCCATCAGCATCGGTCGCCTCCAGGAGGAGCCGCCTGTCCGGCGGCTGCACCCCGATCTGCCCTGCGTCCGCCGCCCGACGGGGGGCCGCGCCGTGCTGCACGGGGCCGACCTGACGGTGTCCGTCGCCACCCGGCTTGACTGGCTGCCCGACGGTACGGCGACGGTACTCGCCTCCTCGCAGCAGGTTCTGAGGGGAGTGCTGCTGGCGCTGCGGGAGTGCGGCCAAGAGGCGGCCTTCGGCGCGGCTTCCTCTCGCGTGGGCCGACACGCTCTTCATTGTTTTGATGTGAGCGCTCCCTGTGACCTTGTCGATGCGCGGACCGGCCGGAAGCTCGTCGGCAGCGCGCAGAGGAGGGAAGGCGGGGCGCTCTTGCAGCAGATGTCGCTGCCCGACAGCGGCATCCCCGATGCGCCCTCTTTCGTGGCCGCCCTGCGCCGGACGATGCGCTCTGCCCTCGCCGTTTCGGACTGGACGTTCGTGGACGCTGTAGGCGCGGCCTGATTTGTGGTATGATATGCTGACATGACGAGAACGGGGGGTTCGGCCCATGGCGCGTAAGATACTGACCTGCGATGACGAGAAGCACATAGTCCGACTGATCCAGGTCAACCTGGAGCGGCAGGGCTACGAGGTCGTCACGGCCTTTAACGGGGCGGAGTGTCTGGAGAAGGTCAAGGAAGAGAAGCCGGACCTGATCGTTTTGGACGTGATGATGCCGGAGATGACGGGCTTCGAGGTTTTGGAAGCCCTCAAAAGCAACCCGGAGACGGAGAACATCCCCGTCATCATGCTGACGGCGCGCGCCCAGGACTCCGACGTCCTGCGGGGCTGGCAATCGGGCGTCGAATGCTATCTGACGAAGCCTTTCAACCCGATGGAACTGATCGCCTTCGTTAAGCGCATCTTTTCGATGGAAGATGGGATCGCCGATGAGAAACGATACACCCTTTAACCGGGCACCCTTTAACACACCCTTCAACCGGCTGGTGCTTGTCAACAGTGCAGGCCGCCGCCCCCAGAAATCCGGCGAAACCGACGACGCCGCCGTCGATTATCCTGCGGGGGATGATGCATCCGGCCTGAAAGATGGTGTTGGCGTTCCGGCGCGTGCGCTCCTTCTCACTGCCGTTACTGCCAGCATCGTCTGCGCGACAATCGCCCTTGCGACCGGCTCTTATGCGTTCTGGCTCTCGCGTCAGCAGGAAGCCCGACAGGCCCTGACGGACGTGAACGATTTGTTGCTATCCTGCCAAAAGCGGATGGAGCAGCTCGAAGCCGAGGTGCAGCGCATCCCTGGGTGACGATCTGGCGGATCAGAAAGCACACTAAAGGGGCGGCTCGCATACGCGAGCCGTCCCTTATTGATGCCCAGATTTGGTTCCGATAATGTCGATTATGGAATGTCGGACGGTTTGGGGGGCTGCTGCCTACTTATTGGCTTCCAGTATTGCCCTCACGTCTTCGACCTCAGCACGACGATCCCTGATATGCTGCCGCGCGTTTTCTTTCCAAGTCTCAATATTCGTGCTTTCCATTACCTCACGGGATACATCTTGCCACTGCTTCATACCAGGCCAGAGAACATAGGTGAAATCTTCGGTTTTGGGAAAGACACCCCCACCAGTAGAGATAATTCGCCCGGTCATCACATCCGCTCGCAGCCTGATCTTGACAGCCTCAAACTCAAACTCTACTTCAGTTGCCATTCTGCCGCCTCATCTTTCGTAGGTCTGTTGGTGTTGGAGTTACCCCTCTTGCCAATATGGCAAACAATTGTTTGTGTAAGTCGCATATTTGCCATTATGGAAATCGACTTATGTGAAAGCGCATAGGAGGCGATAGCCAGCATCAAATTCGTGAACGCTCCTTCCCATCGATACTGTTTATCCCAGAACCCATCTTCTAAATCGCTTTTAAGTCGTTTTGATCCTTGCTCAATTTCGCTTTCGTTGCCTACTTGGAACGACGATACACCGGCACGTACGACGGGATCAAGATACACTTGGGGCCGTCGCCACCCCGCCGCCATAAACATATCCACAAGGCTTGAGGGCAGCAGGAACGGAACAATTTCTACAGTCCTGGCCGTGTTAGTTTCTATTTGCGAGGCAATATCGCTCAACGGCGGCAGGGAGTAGATAGCTTCTTTCCAGAGCGTTGGGAAATAGTCACTTAATCAAAACCGATTTACCTGCCTGTAATCAAATGTGAGGAAGACGAGAGGCCCGGTCGCGCAGTAGCAGATATGAATTGTTTCGTTCCAGCGAATATTCTTACTCGATAAAAGTAATACATATTAAGTTTTTATTTTATGCTTAAAAGCTTAAGCGGTGCAATTTATGGCCCTGCCGGTGGCAGGGCCATGTTAATCGATCTAGTGGTGGAATAAGCGCAGGCCCGTGAAGGCCATCACCATTCCGTACTCGTCGCAGGCGGCGATGACGTCTGGGTCGCGCAAAGAATGGCCCGGCTGGGCGACGTAGGCGACGCCGCTCTGGGAAGCCCGGTCGATGTTGTCACGGAACGGGATGAAGCCGTCCGACCCCAGGGAGACGCCACGCAAATGGTTCAGCCAACCACTCTGCTCTTCCCGTGTGAGACGCTTTGGCGCGGTGCGGAAGGACTGGAGCCAGAACGCTTCCTCGGCGTCGGAGAGGTTCTCACGCAGGTAGAGGTCGGTCGCGTTGTCCCGCTCGGGCCGGCTGAGTTTCTCGACAAACGGCAAGTCCAGCACGGACGGGTGCTGGCGCAGGTGCCATCGGTCGGCTTTGTCACAGGCGAGTCGCGTACAAAGGATGCGCGATTGCTGCCCCGCCCCGATGCCGATCATCTGGCCGTCCAAAGCGAGGCCCACCGAGTTGGACTGCGTATATTTCAGGGCGATCAGGGCGACCAGTATGTCGCGCTCGGCCTCGGGGGTCAGGTCTTTCTTCGCGGTCACCCGCTCCTGAAGGAGGTTCGAGCCGATCACGACGTTGTTATGCCCTTGCTCGAACGTGATGCCGAAGACGTCACGGGTCTCCTTCGCGGGCGGCTCGTAATCCGCGTCCACCTGGATGACCACGTACTTGCCGCCGTGCTTCTTTTTCAGGACTTCCAGTGCGTCCGGCTCGTAGCCGGGTGCGATGATCCCGTCCGAGACTTCCCGGCGCAAGAGCTGGGCGGTCGGCGCATCCACGACATCACTCAGCGCCACGAAGTCCCCGAAGGACGAGACACGGTCGGCACCTCGCGCGCGGGCATAAGCGGTGGCGACCGGCGAAAGCTCCGTGCCGCCCACCGAGTACGCCCGCCGCAGACTCTCCGGCAGCGGCACCGCGACGGCGGCACCCGCGGGGCTGACGTGCTTGAACGATGCCGCCGCGGGCAGGCCCGTCGCCTGTTTGAGTTCCCGGACGAGCTGCCAGGCGTTGAGCGCGTCCAGCAGGTTGATGTAGCCGGGCGCGCCCCCCAGCACCTCAATCGGCAAAGCGCCGCCCTCGCGCATGAAGACGCGCGCCGGCGTCTGATGCGGATTGGCCCCGTAGCGCAGGGAAAGTTCAGTGCTGCTCATCGGTTGTCCCCCGCCTCATGCCCCAAAAGGTACTGGCTGATCATCAGGTCATAGGCCGCCGTGTGTGCGAACGCCTGGGCCGCAAGCCGGGACCGCGTCGCCTGGCTGAGTGCCCCCTCACCCGAGCGCAGCTCGGCGAGGGCCGCGTCGTAAGAGTCGGGGGAGACGATGACCGCCACGGCCGCGTGGTTCTTCGCCGCCGACCGGATCATGGACGGCCCGCCGATGTCGATGTTCTCGACCGCCTCCTCGCGCGTCACGCCGGGGCGGGCGACGGTCGCCGCGAAGGGGTACAGGTTGACGACGACCAGATCGATTGGGACGATCCCGTGCTCGCGTATCGTCTGCATGTGGTCCGGCTTGGCGCGGTCAGCCAGCAAAGCCCCGTGTACCGCCGGGTGCAGCGTCTTGACGCGCCCTTCCAGCATCTCAGGGAAGTGCGTGATGTCCGAAACGTTCAGGACGGTCAGCCCCGCCTCCGAAAGAGAGCGTGCCGTTCCGCCCGTCGAAATGATCTCGACGCCCATTTCGGCCAGGCCCTGCACGAATGCCGTCAGGCCGCTCTTGTCCGAAACGCTCACCAGTGCGCGTCGAATGCGTGTCATGCGTCCTCCCCTACTCTCTACGTCCCATGGCCCGCCATAAACACATAGCCAGCCGTAAACACAAAAAAGCCGGGCCATCCGGCACATAAGGAGTGTCAGAATGTCCAGGCGAATGACCCCTCGGTCATCCTCATTATAGCACTACTGGCCTCGAAAGTCAATTCAGCGCCTGTCGCAGCGCAAAAGAAGGAATCGCGGAACGATTTCCTGAATAAGAGACCGGAACACAGGCCCCGCGCGGACACACCGCGCGCTTCTGCGCCACGGCCCGAAGGAGATGCCCGCGTGAACGGCCCCCTCAAGATCACGACCTCGCTCAGTCAGCCTTGCCTTTCTTCCAGCGTGTACACTGATGGTCCCATCAACGTCTTGCTTGAGATCGACCCTGCCCCCTCTGCGGCTGCGGCCACCCGGCCGCCCCTCAACCTGGTCGTCGTGGTAGATTCTTCGGCTACCATGCACCACTTCCACCTGACCGAGGAAGAGCGCGAATACTGGATGGCCCTGGCGATCTCCCGCGAAGAATTCCAGCGCGGGGAAGCGGACGAAGCGGACGCGATGTATTGGACGGGACAGACACTGTCGGAGATGCAGAGCGACGCGCGGACACCCATGATGCTGGCAGCCGATGCCCTGCTCGCCCTTCTCAACACGCTCGCCCCAACTGACCAGGTCGCCGTCTACGCCTTTGCCGACGGCGTACACACGGTCTTCAACCAACAAGACTGGGCTAACTTCCCGGACGGCTGCCGGAGCCAGGTCGGACTGCTCCGTGAGCAGCGTTTACCCGTGGATATCGGGATGGGGACGCACATGGCGGAGGCGCTGCGGCAGGCGTCATCGTCGCTCGGTCAGCACCTCCTCGCGCCCGGCGTCAACCGCCTCATCGTCATCTCCGACGGCATCGTGCAGGATCAGGATGCGACGCTATCGGCCATCGAGGAGATCCAGTCCCGAGGAATGTCCATCACGACGGTGGGCGTCGGGGACGAGTTCGATGAAGAGTTTCTGATGCGCGTCGCGGATAACTCGCGCGGTGAGTACCACTACGCCGCCGACATCACGGACCTGATGGGCCGCCTGGAGGCCGAAATGTCGACGCTGCAGACGATGACGCTGACCGATCTCTATGTTGCGGTGCGTGGCCTGGAAGGGGCGGTCGTTCAGGACCTGTTTCTGGTTCAGCCGGCCATGACGCTGTTCGACGAGATATATACCGAGGAAGGCTGGCTGCGCGCCCGCGTCGGTGACGTGTCCAGCCTCAGCCCGGCGAGCGTCATCATCCAGGCCGCCCCCCCCCTGCTCGCGGCAGGCGAGCACGTCATCATCGAGGCTCTGCTGACCTGGACCAACCCCGGCGGCAGCGCATCCGGGGGTTCCGGCTACGACCGTGCCGAGATCGCCGCACGCTTCACCCCGGATGATGCGCTGGTCAGCGAACGGGACGCCCATGTTCAGGACTTGGTGGATAGATTCGGCATCTACAGATACGAGCGGGAAGCGCAGCGCGCCCAGAGTCGGGGTGACATCGAGACCGCGCGGGAGAAGCTGGGGGCCGCGACCAGGCAGCTTTACCGACTCGGGGAGGAACAGCTTGCACAGGACATGGAAGAGCAGATCGTCGGGCTGGGGGCAGCCACCACCGATCCCTCGCGCGCCAAGCGGATCAAGGCGACGACGCGGCGGCTGGCCGGCAGCTCCGGCAGATCTTCAGTCACGGAATGATCTTCTCCGATAATAACCGTCTCCGGTGATGTTATGATAGATTGGCAACTCGGCTTTCAGGCCTTTCACGAAGGCCGCATGCGGGAAGCGGCAGATCGACTCGGAGCCGCCACGGCGGACACGGACCTGACCGTCACGCGGGACATCCGGTACGAGAGCAACGCCTACCTCGGCGCGGCCTTGTACGCCCTCGGCAGGGGGGCGGAGTCAGTCTCCGCCTTTGAGGCTGCTTTCCAATTGTCACCCACGCCGGCCGTCCCACCCGAACTTTCGCTGAACCTGACGCACGCCTATCTTGCTGCGGGCCGCAGGGAGGCCGCGCGGGAAACGCTGCTCTACCTGTTGGAACACTCCCCCGGCCATGTCGCCGCGCGGATGCTTCTCCTGCGGCTCGACAGCACCCCCCAGGAGGAGACAGTGACGGGATCTATTCTCGGGGCTTCCGTGGAGGGTGTCAAAAAGTACATTTCCACACTGACATTCGAGACTTCCGAAGCGAACGGCTACGAGCCGGCCCAGGTTCGGGAGGCTCTCCGTCAGCTTGAAGGCTACATCGACGGCCTCGACAAGCGCCTGCGCGAGGATGAAGCCACGATCACGCGCTGCGAAGAAGAGATTCAGCGTCTGAGGCAGATGGAAGACGTCATCGTGCAGAACATCGTTCAAATGCAGAATCCATCCCCCCTTGATGAGACAAAGGCAGGTGAGCTTTCACCGATAGAAATCCTTTTCCAAAAAAAATATTAGGGGCAGATCTGTCCGAAGACCAATCCGCCAAGGGAATGCCGATTATGCCGAACGACCTGCCCAGTAACGATCCTGTCCTTTCGGTTCTTCACGAGGCGGAAAGCCGCTACCGCGCCGCCGTGGACGACCTCCATGAGGAAACCCAGGCGCGGGAGGTGGAATTAGCCGCTCTCCGTGTTCAGATCCGCCAGGCGCGAGACCGGGAACTACAGGAACGTGAGCGTGCCGATGGCCTCGCGGCCGCGCTGCGCGACGTCCATCAGATTATCTCTCACGGAGACCTCTACGCGCTGATCCTTCAGGTCTGTCTCAGGCTGACTGGAGCGACGCGCGGGCTTTACATCACCGTCGGCACACACGGACGTACACGCCGGGTCCGCGCGGCGGTCGGCATCGAGGGGTATCCACAGTCCCCACCCTCTTCTTGGCTGGACGCGGTCTGTCAGCGCCTCGCCGGGCAGGACATCCCGCTCATCAGGAACCGACCCGGTGATCACGACGATCTGCCCCTCTCAACCCCCACCTCGGAGTCTTTTCAGAACTTCCTGGCGGCACCGGTCCTTCTCCTGCGCGACCTTCATGGAGTCATCGTCGTGGCAGACAAGCCCGGAGAATTCGACAGAGACGACGCCCAGATGCTGCTGCACGTCGGCAGCCAAGCAGCCGTCGCCGCCGAAAACATCCAGCTCCGCCAGAAACTACAGAACGCTTACCTCGCGACGGTCAGCGTCCTGGCCGACGCCATGGAAGCAAAAGATCCGTACACGCAGGGTCATTGCGAGATGGTGTCACGCTACGCGGGCCGCATCGGGCGCCGGCTCGCCCTCGACGCGCGGCAGATGACCATCGTCCGTTATGCGGCCCTGCTGCACGACATCGGGAAGATCGGAGTCAGCGACGGCATCCTGAACAAGCCCGGCCCGCTGCTGCCCGCCGAGCGCGACCTCGTCCGCTCACACGTCCGTCTGAGACACGACCTGATTCTGCACGTTCCGGCCCTCGCGCCCGTCGCGGACGCGGTCCTGCATCACCACGAGTGGTACGACGGGACCGGCTACCCGGACGGTCTGCGGGGCGCGGAGATACCTGTTGCCGCCCGAATCGTCTGCGTCGTCGACTCCTACGGGGCCATGATCAGCCGCCGCAGCTACAAGGAAGCCTACGGCGGCCCCTACGCCCGCGCCGAATTGAGCCGCTGCGCCGGTACGCAGTTCGACCCCGAGATCGTGGACAATTTCCTCGCCGCCTTGGACGAGATCGACACCGAGGATTTCGACGGCGACCGGGACGACGACGAGATTGAGCTGGCCCCGCTCCTCGGGTTTGAGAAGGAGCACACGGAGCACACGGAGATCACTTAGGCATGCCGAACAGCCGCCGCCACAGATTCGTCTGGAGCAAAGATTCGGGGTCGTGCTTGGACTTGAGCGCGACAAACTCGGAGACTCGCGACTCGCCCAATGCCTCGACCAGTGAAGATCGATGCAGGGCACTATCCTTGGCGAAGTAGTAGCGCCCCCCGGCCTCCAAGACGATCCGGTCGAACTCCGCTGCCAGACTCAGCATCGCGCCGCGCCGCGCCGGCGTGACCGCAAAATCCAGGGCGAACGAATAGCCGTCTACGGCGTGCGTCATCAAAAAGTCGTCAGGCCGGTGCCGCTTGAAGACGCCAAGATAGGGTACGACCCCGCAGGCCTGGGCGAGCCGAATCTGCTCCGTGAAGACTCGCTCGGCCTGCGCGGCGGGCACGAAGCTCTGGTACTGGATCAGGCCGCCGGGCTTGTAGGCGTTCTTCCAGTTTGGGACGTAATCCAGCAGGAACGCAAAACCCGCGTGTGACTCCGTGTGGCTGTGCGCGGGGCGGGATGAGGCGAACGACTTGGCCGCGTTGATCGCCCGCACCCCCGGATCGTTGACGAACGGCTTCATGAACCGCCACATCAGCGACTTGGGGAGGACCCCGAACAGGCTGTCCGGCAGCTCCTGGTTTTCGACCCGCAGCGTCTGCGCGGGCTGCGGGTCCTCGCCGGGGGCGAGGTAGTTTGCCTGATGGATTTGGCCCCGGCCGAGGCTGTCCCCGGTCGCGAAGCAGTCCACCCAGCCCACGAGATAATCCGCGCGCCCGAGCCTCTCCTCGAAGACCTGGAACATCTGCTCGAAGTTACGTGTCCCAATCGGCTCGACCTTGAGCAGCCCCGAATACACCTTTTTGAGCTGCAAGTCCAGCCGGGTGATGACGCCCAGCATCCCGAAGCCGCCGATGACGGCGCGGAACAGGTCCGCGTTCTCCGACCTTGAGCAGACCTTCATTTCGCCGGCCGGCGTCATCAACTCGAACTCCAGGATGTGGTCGCCAATCGGCCCCACTTTCCAGTTGTTCTTGCCGTGGATGTTCATCGCCGCCGCCCCGCCCAAGGTCGGGAACATCGTCCCCGAAACCACGGCCGGCCACCAGCCGTCCTCGATGGTGTACTGCCACAGGTCACGTATGGTCACGCCCGGCTCGACGCGGACCACACCCGTCTGCGGGTTCCAGGCCAGGATACGCCGCATGCGCGTCAGATCCAGCGAAATGCCCTCGGCGTTCAGCGAGGCATCCCCATAGGAACGCCCGGCCCCGCGCAGGCCGACGGGCCTCCCCGAGCGGCGGGCGTGGTCGAAGACGGCGCAGATGCCGTCGGCATCCACAGGGCGGTAGACGTAGCTCAGGGCGGAGGCCGACATCCCCCACCCCTCCACGCGCTCCAGGCGCTCTGCGGGCAAAGTTTCGGAAGGCAGTGTTTCTATCACGTGCGATGCTTCTTTCATATGTTGAGATGCTTGAAAATGCCCGGCGGGATGGAGCGGATCACTCCCATGATCGGCTTCCACTTCGCGGGCACGTAGGCCACCCGCACCCTGTCTTTCGCGGCGACGAGGATTTCGGCCGCGGCGCGCTCCGGCGAAATCATGCCCGGAGCGTTCAGCCCGTGCGTCATCGGCGTGTCCACGGGGCCGGGCTTGATCGTCACGACGAACGCCCCGCGCCGCTCGATGCGGTTGCGGAGCGATTCCAGGTACGCGTTCAAAGCGGCTTTCGTCGCACCGTAGACGGGGTTCCCGCGCCGCCCACGGTCGCCCGCGACACTCGAAATGCCGACGATCGTGCCCTCACCCGCCTTCTCGAACCGTCGCGCGGCCTCGTTCAGCCAGGAGACTGCCCCGGTGAAGTTGGAGGCGATGATCCCAGCGTCTTTGGCACTGTCGTACTCGTCCGGGGCGACGCTGGGCATGATTCCCGCCGCGTAGACGATCAGGTCCAGGCCCCCCAGGTCCTGGGTGATGCGGTCAAAGAGGGCCGGCACGGCGTCTGTGTCCGTCACATCATGCGCGTAAACCAGGGCCTCGTCGCCCCCGGCCTCGCGCGCCACTGTCCGCAGGCGCTCCCCGCGCCGGGCGACCAGGGCGACACGGCAGCCGTCCGCCAGCAGGGCGCGCGCGAGAGCCTCCCCGATGCCGGACGACGCCCCCACGATGATCGCTTTCTTCCAATGTGTCATGGCTAAACCCTCCTTGCGGCCCACAGCACGGCGTTGTGGAGTATCCGGCGGACGTTCGGGTCGAGGTAGGTCGGGTACGTCTCATGGCCGGGCCGGAAGTAGAACACCCGCCCCTTGCCCTCCCCTTGACCCTTGCCGCCGCCCGGCCCGCTGGTGAAATCCGGGTCGATCCCTTCCCCCACGGTGAGCGTGAAGCTCGGGAAATACTCGCCCCCGAGCGGGAAAAATGACTGAAACACGACCGCCATGGCCGGCGGCACGTCGAACGGTGCCCCGTACATTTCCTCGGCGGGCAGCACGAAGCTGCTGACGCCTTGGGTGATCGGGTGTCGGGGCGCGCAGACGGTGACCTCCTCGGTGTCGGCGGGGTTGCGTGTCTCGCGCCAGCCGCCCTTGAGGTGCCCCGTGCAGTCCAAAACGCCGCGGAACGGCTTGGAATAGTGTGCCGAGTGGAGCGGTACGAACCCCAGGCCGTTTTTAACCGCCCCGACGACCTTGGCGGCCGTGTCGTCCGAGACCTCATCGTGACGCGCGTGGCCCCACCAGAGTAGGACGTCGTGTTCCGCCAACACCGCATCGGTGATGCCCTGGTCGGGGTCGTCCAGATTGGCCGTCGAGGCGACGATCCCCCCGCCGCCCATGTCGTTCAGGCCGTCGGCGATTGCGCCGTTCAGGCTCTTCGGATACACTTCTTTGGGCGCGTGGGCTGGGGCTTCGTCCCAGACCAGCACGCGCACTGGATTCTCAGGCATGCTTTCTCCTTGATCGCGATCTTCCTTGTCCACTACTCACCGCCCGCGCCGACGCCCGGTTCCGTCATCGCCCGCGGGTCGAGCAGCAGACCCAATCGGTCGGCGGGCAGGATGCCCTCGGCGAGGCAGAGGTCACGCACCGTGCGCCCCTCGTCCACGGCCCGCTTGGCGAGCTTCGCGGCTTGGTCGTAGCCGATGACCGGGGCCAGGCTCGTCACCATGCTCATGGACCACTCGACCAGGCTCTCCGCCCTCTGGCGGTTGGCCGTCAGGCCGATGACTGCCTTTTCGGTGAACACCGTAACCGAACCCGCCAGGAACGTGACGCTTTCGAGGACGTTGCGCGCCATCACCGGCAGCATCACGTTCAGGTCCAGGTTCCCGTGCGTGTTGGCCGTCGTCACCGTCACCGCGTTGCCGATCACCTGAGCGCAGACCATCATCAGCTGCTCGCACATGACCGGGTTGACTTTGCCGGGCATGATGGAGGAGCCGGGCTGAACGGCAGGCAGGGACAGCTCCCCGAGACCGCACCGGGGGCCGGACGAGAGCCAGCGGACGTCATTGGCGATCTTCAGGAGCGACGACGCGACGGTCGAAAGCTGATTCGCAAGCTCCACGGCCCCGTCCTGGCTGCCCTGCGCCTCGAAGTGGTTGACGGCCTCGGCGAACGGCAGGCCGAAGCGGGCCGCGAGCTTGGCCGCGACCGAAGCCCCGAAGCCTTCGGGCGAGTTGATGCCCGTCCCGACCGCCGTCCCGCCGATGGCAAGCTCCATCATCCGGAGCCGGGCCGACTCCAGCCGCGCGATGCCAAGCTCCACCTGACGTGCCCAGCCGGACGCCTCCTGGCCCAGCCGGATCGGCGTCGCGTCCATCAGGTGCGTCCGCCCGATCTTCACGACGTCGTCCCACAGGTGCGCCTTGTCGTCCAGGGCGGCGTGGAGGCCGCGCAGGGCCGGCAGCAGCCTCGTCTCAAGCTCCGTCGCCGCCGCGATGTGCAGGGCCGTCGGGATGACGTCGTTGGACGACTGACTCTTGTTGACGTGGTCGTTCGGGTGCACGGGCGACTTGGAGCCGAGGACGCCGCCCGACAGCTCGATGGCGCGGTTCGCGATCACCTCGTTGGTGTTCATGTTCGTGGACGTGCCCGAACCCGTCTGGTAGACGTCCAAGACGAACTGCGCGTCCAGGTCCCCGGCGATGACCTCGTCGGCGGCGCGGTAGATCAGGCCCGCGGTGGCCCCATCCAGCAGGCCCATCTCCGCGTTCGTCTCGGCCGCCGCCCGCTTGACCGCCCCCAGCGCCTGGATGAAAGGCCGGGGGAAGCGGACGCCGGACACGGGGAAGTTCGCCACGGCGCGGGCGGTCTGCGCCCCGTAGTAAGCGTCAGACGGGACCTGAAACTCGCCCATCGAGTCTTTTTCGGTGCGTGTGTTCGTCATAAGGGGTTGTGAAAGACTTTCTACTTGTGCGCGTCACCGGAAAGGTGGTAAGACAGGACGGCCAGCTCCTGGAGGAACGATACGTTGCGGACCACGATCCGCTCCGGGACCTTCAGGATGAGCGGTGCGAAGTTTAGGATGACGCGCACCCCCGCTGAGATTGCTTCGGAGGCCACGGCCTGCGCCGCCCCAGCGGGGACACAGAGGATGGCGATTCGCGCGCCGATCTCGGCGTTCGCCTGACGCAGATGTGCCTCGTCCCGGAGAATCAGTCCGCCCTGGAGCCGCCCGACCTTGGCCGGGTCGCTGTCAAAGGCCGCCGCGATGTGGAACTTATGGTCGCGCAGGCCGGGGTATCCGATCAGGGCGCTGCCAAGGTTACCTGCCCCGATCACGATGATCGGCTGCATCTGGTCGATCTTCAGAATCCGTGCGATGCGCGTCTGAAGCTCCACGACGTTGTAGCCGACCCCAGGCTTGCCGAACTCGCCGAAGTAGGAAAGGTCTTTACGGAACTGGGCGGCATTGATGCCGGTCTGCTTCTCCACATCCGTCGAGGAGATCGTCTCCACCTGGGACGCTTCCAGGTCGATCAAGTAGCGCAGATAGGTCGCGAGGCGCTCCAGGGTGGGGATAGGGACCTTCGGGCTGCTGTTCACTAGGTGGCTCTCTTGATCCGCGTCACGCGCCGCCGTCAGCCGGTCACCAATGAAGACCACCACAGGCCGTTCCAGAGGGACTGGACCCGCGCCTCATTCAGCCCCGCGGCGACGGCGTCAACCGGGACACTCGCTCGGGGCACGTCCCCGGCAAAAACGAGCGAGTATGATCCTCCGGGGGAGGCCGACAGGCACCGCGCCGTAAAAATGGCGGCATTGGGAATGGCCGTGCCCGCCGCCTGCACCGTCAGCAGCGCACCCTTCAGGATCGCCGCCCGCGTCAGGACCGCCTGTGCCGCAAGGCCGAAGGTCACGCTGACGCGCCCCGCGTGCGGGTCGGTCTGGACGTCATAAACCGTCACACCCGACGCCGCCAGGTCCGGCGAGCGGCGCAGGGCCTCCAGGGCGGCTTGGTCGGCGGTGTCCCGTGCGGTATCATCGGGCGCGGCGGCCCCGGAGGAAGAAACGAGCAGAGGGCGCTCCCTCATCTCCTGTGTCGGCCTGAGCGAACCCAGGCCCGCATGGCGGCGAACGGCGGCATAGGCCGAGGCCACCACCAATACGACGACGAGCGCTGTCGCGATGGCACCGTACCGGAGTGCTTTATCCGCACTGAGGATCAGCCCCTTCGCGCGGTGCGGCGCATGAGACACGTCCTCGGTGTCCGCCGCCCCCGTGCGTGTGCGGGCGGAGGCCGATGCCTGGACAGGCAGTGCCTGCCGGCGGGCGGTCAGGCGCTCCAGCTTCAGGCGGTCGGCGGGGCTGTCCGGGTGCGCGTCGAGCGCCATGCGGTACCACTGGGCCGCGTCATCATACCGGCCTTGGTTCTCGTAGATGTCTCCGAGCAGGCTCTGCGCTGAGGGGCTGTCCGGTGCCAGGCGCAAGGCCGCCATGCAGTTCTCCACCGCAGCCTCCCAGCACCCCCGCATCCGCAGCAGGTTGGCCTGTGCCAGCAGGGCATAAGCCTCGCGCGGTAGGTCACTGCCCCGCCCGGCCCTCCCGCCGCCGTCATCGGCCCCGTCATCCGTCAAGGGCACTTCCCGTGGATCCAAAGCCGCCCCCTTCCCGCGTCGTCGCCGGCAGCTCCCCGGCCTCCTCGACCCAATCGACTCGTGCCACCGGGGCCACCACGATCTGCGCGACGCGGTCGCCGCGCCGGATGCGGGCCGCAGCCTGCCCCAAGTTGATCATCAGGACGCTCACCACGCCGCGGTAGTCGGAGTCGATGGTCCCCGGCGCGTTGAGCAGCGTCAGCCCGTGCCGCAGGGCCAGCCCGCTGCGCGGGCGCACCTGTGCCTCGTACCCTTCCGGCAGGGCCAGACGGACGCCCGTCGGGATCAGCGACCGCTCCCCCGGAGCAAGGGAAATCTCCGCCGGCAAAGCGGCGTACAGGTCCATCCCCGCCGCCCCCTCCGTCGCGTAGCGCGGCAGCGGCAGGTCACCCGCATCTTCCACGCGCTGGATCGGGACGCGCAAGGTCAAGCCTCCGCCCGGCTGACGGGGAAGACGAACGTGAAGGCGGTCCCCTGGCCCGGCTCGCTCTCCACGGTGACCCTGCCCCCGTGCCCCTCAACCAGAGCTTTCACCAGGGCCAGCCCGATGCCCGTGCCGCCGATCTCGCGGTTGTCCCGGTTGTCCACGCGGTAGAATCGCTCGAATATCTTCGGCAAGTGCTCGCGCGGGATGCCCATGCCCTCGTCGGAGACGCGGACGGCGACGGAGGGGGCCTCCGGCCCGCCGTCCGGGCCGGCCAGGAGGCGTCCTGAGACCTTTACGCTTCCACCGTGAGGCGAATACTTGATCGCGTTGTTCACCAAGTTGGTCAGTATCTGCTCCATCTTATCCGGGTCGGCGTCAACACGGGGGAAGCCGGCGGGGAAGTCCGCAGACAGCGTGTGCTCACGTGTGTAAGCTCGCTGGGCGGCCAGAACTTTTTCTGTCACGGCGGCGACGTCGACCCGGTCCCAGTTCATCTGCATCGCATGGCCCTGCTCGATGCGCGAGATGTCCAGCAGGTCTTTGATCAGGCGGTGGAGGCGGTCACACTCCGAGTCGATGATGCCGTAGAACTCGCGCCGCGTCGCCTCATCATAGTAGCCCTCGTCGTCCGCCAACAGCGTCGAGATGAACCCTTTGATGCTGGTCAGCGGCGTCCGCAGCTCGTGCGAGACCGTTGAAATGAACGCCGTCTTCATGCGCTCGACGCCACGGATCTCGGTGATGTCGTTGAAGATCGCCACGATGCCCGCCGTCGAGCCGTCGTCCTCACGCACCCGCGCGCACTGCACCTGGTAGATGCGCTCCCGGAACTCATCTTCCGGGGCCGCGTCCGCCACCGGGAACGCCACCTCATCGGCCACTTCGCTGAGGACGGGTGACAGGGCGCGGCTGAGGATGGCCCGGACGCGGGCGTCCGGGATCGCCCGCTCGTAGGGCAGGTCGATCAAAGCCCGGTCCAGGGGGATGCCGAGAATCGCGCGCGCCGACGGGTTGATCTGGAGCAGTCGCCCGTTGCTGCCCACCATCAGCAGGCCCGCGTACAGGCTGTCGATGGTGTGGAGCAGCTCCTGCTTCTCCTGGACCACCTCGCGGTACATCTGGGCGGAAGCGATCACGGCCGCGCCCTGCCGCGCGAGCTGTTCCAGCAGCCGTACATCCTCGTCCACGAACAGCCCGTCATACTTCTTGTTGAAGACGTGCAGAACGCCCACCGTGGTTCGATCCAAAACACGGTTATCTTCGTCCCGCTTCTCGACGATCAAGGGGACGGAAACGGCGTTGCGGATGCCCAATGCTTCCAGCCCCTCCGCCGCCGCGCGCGGGTCGCGCGCGGCGTCATAGGTGATCAGGGGTGTGTTGGTGCGGAAGACTTCGTTCGAGACGCCCTCTTCGGAGACCCGCCGCTCCAGCGCGTCCAGCGCCTCGCGCGTCAGGCCCAGGGCGGGCGGCGTCGCGTACAGCGTGGCCGCCTGGGCATCGTGCAGCAGGAAAACGCACTTCTCCGCCTGAAGGATTTTGGCGATCTTGTCCACCAGTCGCTTCAGGATGTTCTCGAACTCACCGGGAGAGGGCAGAGGCAGTGCGGAGGGGGACACCGGCAAGGGCTTGGTTTGGGCCTCGTGGATGCGCTGTTCCAGGTCAAGGTTGGCCTGCTCCAGCCGCTGGATGTATTGCCTCCGGTCTTCGTAGACGGAAGGCAGCTCGGCGGCTCCGGCGGCGGCCTGGCTGGGAACGTGCGGCGTGTTCTGCGACATGGCGGGCGACTTACCTCGGCGCATTATACCACGGGGCCAGCCGTGCCGTCAATCACCACCGCCCGAACTCAGGCCGCTAGCGAACTCAGGCCGCTAGCAGGCGTCCGCAGTTCTCACACGTCTGAACCTGCGCTCCCTCCTTCGCCGCCTTGATCTGCGTCCCGGACAGCGTCATGTGGCAGCCGCCGCAGGAACTGCCGTCGATGCGCGCCAGGCCCACCCCTCCCGCCCGAGCGCGGATGCCGTCGTAGCGTTCGAGCAACGCCTTGTGTTCGACGAGCGTCGCGGCGTTGGCCCTCTGGGTGGCGAGCGACGACAGCTCCAGGTCCAGCGCCTCGCGGCGCGACCTGTAGGTGCTGACGACGCCCGCGTGGTGCCCATCCGCCGACCGCGCGCGCTCCTCGGCGGCCGTCAGCATCGCCTGTGCCTGTTCGGTCTGCTCCATCAGCTCCAGGATACGCCCGTCCAGGTCGGAGCGCTGCCTTCCCAAGGCCCCGATCTCTTTCTCGATGCTGGCGAGTTCCTTAGGATTCGTGACGGTGCCCTGGTACAGTTTCTGCTGGTAAGACTTGTGCTTGGCCTCGACGGTCGCAAGCTTCAGCTCGCTGTCTTTGAGGTCCCCGACGTCCTTCTGCCACTCGCCGCGCCGCGCCTGGGCCTCGTCGCGAGCCGCCTGCGCCGCCTGGGCCGCCGCCGCGCCCGTATCCAGGGCGCTCTGCGCCCGCTTGGCCCGTAAGATATGGCTGTCTAGCTGCTGCAAGGCGTCCAGTGCCTTCAGCGTTTCGGGAACCGTGGGCATGGACTGTTACTCCTAACGAGATCTTTTCACACACCAATTCTAGCAGAAACGGACGTGGGAGTCAATTCAGGTACAATAAGCGCATGGCAAAAGCGCAAACGCGGTTCGTCTGCCGCCACTGCGGTTATGAAAGCCCCAAGTGGCTCGGCAAGTGCCCCGCGTGCGCCGAATGGGGCGGCCTGGAGGAGACGGTCAGCCTCGCCGCGCCGAAGAGTCCCGCCGCCCGCGCGGCGGCCTCCACCGGGTTCGTAGGCCGGAGCAAGCCGCAGCGCCTGAGCGACGTCCCCTCCCCCGCCGAAGAAGGCCGGATACTCACCGGCATCGGCGAGTTCGACCGTGTGCTGGGCGGCGGCATCGTCCGGGGCGCGCTGACGCTGATCGGGGGCGATCCGGGCATCGGCAAGAGCACCATGCTGACTCAGGTGGCCGGCAACCTGGCCGCGCGCGGCGGCAAGACGCTGTACGTCTCGGGCGAGGAGTCGGCCACGCAGATCAAGCTGCGCGCCGAGCGCCTGGGCATCACGGGCGGCGACATGCTGCTCCACAACGAGACCGACGTGACCCTGATCGCCGGGGAGATTCAGGCGGAGCGGCCCGCGTTCGCCATCATCGACAGCATCCAGACGATGCAGCACCCCGAGATCGAATCCGCGCCCGGCAGCGTCTCCCAGGTCCGGGCGGCCACGGCACATCTCGCCCAGGTCGCGAAGGGCGAGGGCATCCCCATCTTCCTCGTCGGCCACGTCACCAAAGACGGCGCGCTGGCCGGGCCGCGAGTCCTGGAGCACATGGTGGATACCGTTCTGACGTTCGAGGGCGACCGCCACTACACCTACCGAATCCTGCGCGCGGTCAAGAACCGCTTCGGCTCGACGGACGAGATCGGCCTGTTCGAGATGCACGAGGAAGGCCTGGTCGAAGTCCCTAACCCCTCCGAGATGCTGCTGGCCGAGCGGAACCAGAACACGGCGGGGTCGGCCATCCTCGCGACCGTCGAGGGCACCCGGCCCCTGCTCATCGAGGCGCAGGCCCTGGTCGCCCCCTCCTACCTCACGAACCCGCGCCGGACCGTGGCGGGAGTGGACACCAACCGGGTGAACCTCATCCTAGCCGTTCTGGAGAAGCGCGTCGGCATCGGCCTTGCGAATCAAGACGTCTTCGTCAACCTGGCCGGGGGCGTCCGCGTGGACGAGCCGGCGTCCGACCTCGCCGTCGCCGTGTCCATCGCCTCTTCCTTCGGGGAGCGCCCCGTCGATCCGTCCACCGTCTTCGCCGGCGAGGTCGGCCTGGGCGGCGAGATCCGCGCCGTGGGCCACGTCGAGCAGCGGCTCCGCGAGGCCGCGCGCATGGGCTTCAAGCAGGCCGTCATCTGCGCCCGCAACAAGGCCGGCCTGCGCCGCTCGCCCGACCTCAGAGTCATCGGCGTCGAGAGCGTCCGGCAGGCGCTGGACGCGGCCTTGGCCCGCGCATGAGGCCAGCCGCCCGCGTGGCCTTGTGTCTTCTCTGGCTGACGTGTCTGGTGATACCCGCCCGAGCCGGCCCCGGCCCCTTCGTCATCGTCCTGCTGCCGGGCACAAGCCTGCACGACTGGGAAGCGGCTGACGCCCCCCATCTTCATTCCCTGATGCAGACAGGATCGCTCGCGGTCATGAACACGCGGACGGCCCGCCTGCCGAGCGACCGCGCCCGCGAGACGCCCCAAAGCGCCCTCCTGACCCTCGGTGCGGGCGCAAGGGCCGCCGGTCCGTCATCGGCGTTCTTCACCGCCGCGTCTCACCCCGAGGGCCTGCCTGTTTCTTTCGGCAACATTTATAGGCGGCGCACGGGACTCGTCGCAGCCCCCGGTGTGCGGGTGAACCCCGACTGGCCCCGCCTCCTGTGCGCCAATCAGGGGCGCGGCTATGACCTGCACCTCGGCAGCCTCGCGGACACTCTGGAGATGCATGGGATCGCCATCCAGGCCGGCGGCGGCTCAGAAAGCGACTTCGTGGCCGCGGCGGGCGGCGGCACGGCGCGCGCCGCCGCCACGCTGTCCGTCCAGCCCGGCCAGTGCCTGGTCTGGGACGCCGGCAGCGGCATACCGGCGGCGGACCGGGCTTTGGGGACGGCTCAGGCGCTTGTAGGCGGCTCCGGGGGGCGGCTCCTCGTCCTCTCCCCGTTCGCGGAGGATGACGAATACGCGCACGGCCACCGCCTGACTCCGATCCTGATGTGGGGGCCGGGTGTCCCGGCCGGCCTGCTGCTTTCGCCTTCGACGCGCCGGGCGGGCCTGGTCACGAACACCGACGTTGCGCCGACCGTGGCGGACTACTTCGGCCTCGGTGTGAAAGATTTCGTTGTCCGTCCTTTCGGCCAGGTCATCCACGCAGTGCCCCGACGCAACCCGATCGGTCAGGTGCGATCACTGGAAGCGCAGGCAATCACGCAGGCGGACACGATGCGGGCGTTGCCTTATGTCGCCCTCGCCCTGGCCGCATGGGTCGGGTTCGGCACGCTGCTTCTCCGCCAAGCCCGCCTCCCACTCTTGTGGCCCCTCGTGCCGCCTTCCCTGCTCCTTGCGCTCCTGTTCAGCGGCTCAGCACCGTCCGTGGCCTTGTATTTCCTGGTGGCGCTGGGCCTGGCCTCGTCGCTGGTCGCCCGGCGCGGCGCGGCCGCGGCGCTCCTTTGCCTGCTCGCGGCCACGGCCTTTTGCCTGCTGGCGGACATGGTCACCGGCGACTCCCTCATGCGACGCTCCCCGCTCGGCTATTCGGCTATCGAGGGCGCGCGCTATTACGGCGTCGGCAACGAGGCGATGGGCGTCCTGCTCGGGTGTCTGCTGGTTCTGGCCGCGCACGGATGGGGCGTGTGGGGTCGGCGAGGGAGGATCGGAGTCGCGTCCGTCTTCGGCCTCGCCTGCCTGCTGCTCGGGTCATCCTGGGCCGGCGCAAAAGCGGGGGGCCTCCTGGCATCGCTCGCGGCGTTCGGGGCGTTTCTCTACACGGCGACGGGGCGGCGCTGGTCAGTCCGGCCCGTCTTGCTGCTGCTGCTGCTGGTCATACTCGGCATGGCCGGGTTTACCGCAGCGGACTTGGCGCGACCGGCGGGGACGCATTCGCACATCGGTGAAGCCATGGCAAGGATACAGGGAGGCGGGATAAGGGAAGCGGCAGGCATCGCGGCCCGGAAGCTCGCCGTCGAGAGCCGGCTCGCCTATCACAGCACCTGGGCGGCCTTGCTCTGGGTCGGCCTCGGTTGCCTTGTGTCTCTGCGGGGGCGGTGGCCGAGCCGTTCCGCGGCGGGACGGGCGTTGAGGGTCGGCGGGGGTACGGCAATCGCCGCGAGCCTAGCCCTAAACGATGCCGGGGTGGTGGCGGGGGCGCTCTGCCTCGTCCCCCTCTGGTGCTGCGAGGCAGCCAGGGCAAACGAAAAACCCCTGCAACAGTGATCACTGTTGCAGGGGCAGTTGACGTAGGCCAGCGATCTACTGAGCCGGTGCAGGCGTCGGCGGCATGGCGGGGGCCGCAGGCGGGGTTGCATCCGGGGTCGCGGGCGCAGGAGCCGCAGGCGTTCCGGGGGCCGTCGGTGCGTTCGGATCCGGCGTGGTGGGGGCCGGCGTCATCGGTGCGGTCGTCGTACCCGGTGCCGTCGCATCCGGGGTCGCCGGCGTCATCGGCGCGGCGGTCGTCGTGGCATCCATCGGGGGCATCAGGACACGGTCGATGATGTGGATGGTGCCGTTGGTGGCCTGGATGTTGGCCTTGGTCACGGTCGCGTCGTTGATCTTGAGCTTGCCCTTGCGTCCCTTGGTGACCTTGAGCGTCGCGCCCTCGACGGTCGGGGGCGAGTCGGGCGTGGTCATCGCCATCGCATCCGCCGCCATGATGTTGGCCGGAATGACGTGGTACGTCAGGACCATCTTCAGCTTGGCGGGGTCAGCCATCAGG
>JAABUV010000822.1_pt1 | contig 46705 bp, 57 predicted proteins | sample 5559971 | NCBI WGS metagenome assembly JAABUV01 (sample SAMN10711881, study PRJNA513362) | rock metagenome | isolation source: Antarctica rocks | place: Antarctica: Victoria Land, Knobhead nord | collected 2015-12-19 | reverse complement strand
CCGAGCGCAGCCTGGAGACGTTTGCGGCGTGCGCGTCGGCGGACAACCCGCTCGTCGCCTTCCTGGGCAACCAGGGCTGCGTGCCGCTGGTCAGCCTGCGCTCGCGGCAGTGCGTCGGCGCGCTCAAGATGGCCGGCACCGCACGCGCCGCCGCGTTCAGCGCCGACGGCGCGCAGCTGCTGACCTCAGGCGCGCGTCGGCTCCTGTCCTTGTTGACTCCTCTCCTCCGCTCTGCAAAGCTCCTTCTTCGCTGTGAGCTGCATACCAGCCTGGCCTTCAAGTCTGCCTGGCATGTCTGCCGCTGGTGGCTGCCGCACTTTGCGCTTGGCCGGCCGGTGGGGCCACGACGTGCCGCTCGCATGCTGAGGAGGTGCGGAAGTGACTTGCATGACTGCCGACGGCCGCCCTGCCCCCATGGAGCCTGCGGCGCGAGTCGACGGGCGCCCAGCGGCGCAGGCGGCGACGGCGTGGTGCACACGTGGGACATGCGCACGCGCACCTGCCTGCGCCGCGACGTCGACGAGGGCTGCCTCACGGCGACCGCGCTCGCCGCGGCGCCCAGCGGGCGCCTGTTCGCTGCCGGCGCCGACAGCGGCGTCGTGAACGTGTACAGCCGCGGCCCCGGCGCCGAAGCGGCAGGCGCCGCGGCAGAGCGCGGCCCCGGCGCAAACCTTGTGCCCAGCAAGCTGCGGCGCCCGTGCGCGGCGCGCCAGGCGCCGCCGCTGCGTGCGCTGACCAATCTGACCACGACCATTGACACGCTCGCGTTCAGCCCCGACTCGCAGGCGCGCCACCGCGGTGCCGCGCGCTCTCGCTGGCCCCGGCGCCGCGCGCGCGCGATCCGCACCGCTGCTCTGCCCGCTGTCACCGCGGCCCTGCCTTCCATGCACACTGCTAGAGAGACCCAAAGGCATACCCTATCTCCCTCCGGCAAGCCCCGCGGGCCGCGCCGGCACGCGCAGATGCTGGCCATGGCGTCGCGGATGAAGCGCGACGCGCTGCGGTTGGTGCACGTGCCCTCGCTGACGGTGTTCGCCAACTGGCCGACCTCGCGCACACCCCTGGGGCACGTGCACAGCGCCGCGTTCAGCCCCGGAGGCGGCTTCCTGGCGATCGGCAACGCCAAGGGGCGCGTGCTGCTGTACCGGCTGCACCACTACGCCGCAGCGTAGGGCAGTTCGATGTGAAGGTCCTATGAAACATTGCATCGACGGCACAAGTGGGGGCTTGTGCGTTGCCGCTGACGGCCCGCACGGCAGGCCGTCTGCTTAGGTGGGAGTGCTGTCCATGTGGTAGTTGTGCTGGTAGCTTCGCGGAGCGGTTGTGTCTTAAAGGGTTTCTGTCAGACGCAGCGACGTGTGCGGCGCTGCACCCTGCCTGCGAGCCGCGTGTTGTGCCATGCAATTTAGCTTTTATTTCTACCCCTGAACAGTGGCTTATGTCCAGGGCCAGATAGGTGGTATGCTGCCACACATGCATCGCAACAGAGGCACACGGAGCTGTAAGAGCGTCCCTGAAGGGCTGTTGCATGACAGCCCTGCTTTTGCGAGCAATGATGATGCATGTGCTTCACACAGCAGCACGGACCAATGACAGACAAAGGCACACAGCTCTGCGGTTGTTGATCACCCCCCAGCAAAAAGCACGCACACATTTATCTGTGTTCTTCCAGAACCCAGTGTTCTTCCAGAACCCATGATATGCATCTGTTCTACAGTCACTTTTAGCTCTCTGTTCTCTGCACCATGCAGATTGTTCAACACACCGCAGCAAGCTCAAAGCACACCATTCCAGGTCTGAGCCTGGCAAGAGTCAGCTGCTCTAAAGGCGCACGCCATTCATGACTCAAGGCGAGCTCCCCCAGCGCCATGCCGTGCCACTGCAGCGGCTGCGCACGCGGGCGGCGCCGCGAGGCGCGCCCCTGCCGCGCAGCCGCCCCCGCACGCCCAGCGCAGCGAACGCCTACGCGGGCATGGGCGGCGGCGGCGGCGCGCCCTCGTCCACCTGCGCCGCCCAGCCGCCGTAGCCGCCGCCGTTCGCATAAGCGGCCCCGTGCGCCCCCGCCGCGCCGCTGCCCGCCGCGGCCGCCTGCCGCTCGTGCGCCTGCACCTGCGCGGACGCTATCTGGCGCGCGCGCGCGGCCGCAGCGCCCGGGTCCGCGGTCGGGGCGGGCGGCCCCGGCGGGGCGCCCACGGCGCCGCCCGCAGGCTGCCCCGCCGCGCCGTGCGGCGCGGCAGCCCCGTACGCGCCGCCGCCGCCCGCGCCAGGCCAGGCGCCCTGCGGCGGCTGCCAGCCGCCGGCCGCGGCCGCCCACGCGCCCTGCGGCGGCGCCGGCGCGTCCCCGGGCTGCGCGCGCGCTCGGGCAATCAGATCAACTGCACCGCTCAAGAAAGGCGCTGCGCTGCAGCTCGGCCAGAACATGCAGGTGTGCGGCAGGACCAGCCAAATGTTGCTGATGTGTGGCCGCACGCTAAGCTGGCGGCTTGGACCCTACAGCATGGAGCACGTGCAACACCACGCTGGTCCAGAACCCCCACGCACTCTTTTCTCAAGCACTCACCCTGCCCGCCGCGACAATCATCAGCACACAGGAGACAGAGCCCTGCGCGGGCCTGCAGGACTTCCAGACGCCTGACTTGACGTCACTGGCCATGGCTCCCCTCGCCAGCTGACAAAAAAGCTACCCGGGAATCGGGCTGCACCTGCGCCGCGCTCTGCCAGCCGCCATACGCCGCAGCCGGGTACGCGGCCGCGGCCGCGGCCGCCCAGCTCGCTGCTATGTGGTTCTGCTGCGCCGCGGCGGCCGCGCCGTACACGGACGGGGCGCCCCCGTAGGCGCCGTACGCCGGCGCGGCCGCGGGCGCGGCCGAATGCGCTGGCGCGCGCGCCGCGGCCGGCGCGGCCGGCGCCGTCGCGGACGGCCCCGCGACCGACGGTTGAGCCTTGAACGCGCGGATGATGTGCTCCACGGTCCGGTGCGTCTGCGCGCCCGGCGCACGCTTGCTGGCAGCAACTGCAGCATTTCGCAAGGACAGGCATTAGCATGTTTATGGCCCAAGAAGCACTCAGGCGGCCTTCCTCACCCTGCACAAGCAGAGGCTCGCGGCAGAGCCAGATCGCCATCCAACAATGGCCTCTTGGCTAGCATGCTCAGAGCCCCTCCTGTGACAAGCCCTTAGCAGCCTCCAGTCATCAGCAGGACAGGCTGCGACATGGGCCTGCCGAATGGCCGTGCCTTGCTGCACATTGCAACGAGCGCCCGGCGGGCACACAGGGGCGGCATCGCGCTCGTGGCACGCGCACGCATCTCTGGCAGCACTTGGCAGCGCCCTCACGGAGTGCAGAGTAGGGTAGGGCAGGGTAGGGCAGGGCGGCTGCGGCCGCGGGCGCGCGCCCGCTTGCGGAAGTAGAAGCCGGCGGGCGAGACCGTGAAGTACTCGCGGCGCGGCGTGCCGGCCGCGGTCGGCAGGACGGCGGCCAGGTAGAAGACGCCCGGCGCGTCGTACTTGATGCTCAGGCAGTACACGCTGGCGCCGGGGCCCAGGCGCGCGCGCTCGCCGCGCAGCTCGGCCTGCACGTCGGGCCAGTGGCCGTCGCGAAACTTGCTGCGCGCGCGCGCGGCCGCCGCGGCGTCAGGCTCCCGGGCGGCGAGTCGCGGTGCGGGCGTGGCACATGCGACAGCCCCAGCGGAGCGGGGGCTTGCGAGGCGCGCGCCGGTGCTTGGTCACGGCCTCCACGTTGCGCATGTACGGCTCGGCGTAGCGCGCGACCAGCTCGTCCAGGTCGTTGTACTCGTCGTCGCCGGCCTCTGTCATCGCGCGCGTCACCACCTGGGCGCGCGCCAGCGTGGCGCGGCCGCTCAGCACGGGAGCTGCGGCCGCTTGGCATCGTGCGCGGCTGCGAGTGAGTGCCCGCGCGGCCATGCGCCGGCGCGGGTCCACGACGGTCTGCAGCGTGACGCGCGGCGGCAATCGCCCGGCGCCTGCCACCTTGAACCAAAGGAGCGGATGGTCCCAGACGCAAGCAGCTGGCTACATGGGCGGATGTGCCGTGCGCTTGCCGCTGCGCTGGACGCTCCCTGTGCGAACGCGGCACGACCAGCGGCGCAGCGGCACGCCCGGCCGCGTGCGCTGGCACGCCCGGCCGTGTGCGGCGGCGGATGCAGGCAGCATGAGCCGGGCCAGCTGAATCGGCGATCACGGGTCGGGAGGACCGGCCGATCCGCGCCGCAGCCCTGCCGCGCACCCGCAGCGGCGTGCCGAGCTGCAGGCGCGCCGCGCCGCGGCCGCCGCCGCCGCCGCTCTTGCCCGCCTCCTGCACGTCCTGGTGCGCATAGATGGGCCCGTGCGCGCCCGCGTGCACCTGCGCGCGGCGCCGGCGGCCTCGCGCCCGGCGCTGCCAACCGCTCGCCTGCGTGGCCCCTCCCGCGCCAGCTTGCAGGCCGCCTTCGCGCCGGTGGTGCTGCCTTGCAGCGTCAGGGACGCCGGCCGGCTGCGCCCCGGGCTGCCCCTAGCAAGGCGGCCCCCCGCGCGCGTGCGCGCGGGGGCAGGCTCTGGAACGCCCAGCCAGGCAGGCTTGCGCTTTGCGCAAGTAGCGGCGTGCAGCGGCACGGACCCAAAAGGGGGGACTTGGCGGCGCAGCAAGAGTCCGCAAGACGTTCTCTGTCCGCTCTCCAGCAGCGCAGGCTGCGGCGCGGGCGGGCCACCTTGAGGCTGAGCACGAGCAGGTGCGTGCCGCGGCCGCTGGGCCGCAGCAGCGGCTCGCCCGGCGGCGCCGCGCCCAGCAGCTCCACCGCCTCCTCCGCGCTCACGTTGCGGAAATTGGGGTGCCGGATCGGCCGCGCGACAAACGTCTTGACCTTGGCGGCCGCCGCGCGCGCGGCCAGGCGCGCCGCGCGCAGCTCCTCCTCGGAAAGGACGTGGTAGAAGCGCTCCAGCTTGGCGCAGTACTCGGCCTCCCACGCGGCCTCGGCGTTCAGGTCCGCGCTCGCCGTGGTCAGGCGCACCCAGAACTCGTTGGGCGCGACCGACTTGATTCTGCCGCGCGCGGCCGCGCCGCCGTCGGCGCTCGCTGCGCGCCAGACCCGCACCCGCCGCCCCCAGCTCTCGTAGGTGATGAGCACTCAAACCCTGCTCAAAGTGCAGCATTGCAACGCAGCTACCAGGAGTAAGCACATGCCATTTTACATAGGTTGTTCACGGCACAAACCGCATGCGCACTTGCCGCGCTGCCCGGCGCAGAGCGGCGCGCGCGGGGGGCGGGGGCGCGCACCGCGCGGCCAGCGTGGCGCCCGGCTGCACGCGCTCGCGCGCATCGCTGACGCCGCCGCCACTGGACGACAGGTCCTCCACCGCGATCGTCGCGCGCACGCCCTCCAGCTCCGGCACCTGCCGGCGCGGTTAGGGTTAGGGCCCTCTGTGAGCCACAAGCCGTGCGGCCTGCTGCGCCCATCCCAAAAATGAAAGGCGGGGCCAGTCCTGTGCCATGCGTTGGCATGCAGCTGCTCGCAAAGTGCATGCGCAGAGTGCGACAGGGCGCGCCCACGACAGACCCGCCTCCGTCTGGTGCCGGCAGGTCAGAGGCGACGCGAGGCGGGCGCCTGGCCTGGGCGGTGCGCAGGAGGTGCCGGGAGCGGCGGGCCGGGCTGCGCGCGCGCGCGCGCACCGAGCACACGACCTCGCTTGCAAACACGCGCAGCGCGACGGCGTCCACGCGCCGGCCCGGCTTCAGCGTGTCCTCGGTCTCGCCCGTCAGCATCCAGAAAACATCAGCGTCCTGCGGCAGACCCTACCAGGGTTAGCAGCCACTTCCTGCCGGCCCTTCCTCATACTACAAGCTGTCCAACTCCTGAGCATCTCGAGCGAGACACCTGGCTTGCTTGCGCATGCCTGCCATGCCAGATGCCCGCTCCAGCCGGGTCTGGCGCATCTCTCGGCTGTCCCACAGCAGCCCTTCGCTCTGCTTGGCCCAGCAGGCACGGCAGCATACATCACCGAGCCCCGCTGGCACGGGCACGCATCATATGGCAAGGTCCTGCACCCGACCCAGCAGCTGCCTTCACAGGCAAAATTCACCGGCCCCTGGCCCCTTCGGCGCAGGCACCGCTCCCATCATTGCGTCATCGCTGTCGCCCTGGCCAGCCCGGCGCGGCGGGGCGCACGAAGGGCGCGGTGCTCTCCGGCCGCAGCTCGCCAAAGGGCGCCACCAGCTCGAAGGCCATGTCGATGATGGAGGCCAGGCGGTCCTCGGACGCGCGCGACTCGCGCTCGCGGTCCGTGCGCGTCTGGCGCAGGTACTCATTGTACGCCTGCGCCGCGCGCGCGGTCGCGTCCGCGCGGCAGAGGGCCACAGCTGGCATGCACACGTCGGGGGCGGAGCGGACGCGCGCGGGGTGTCTGACTGGGATGCATTGACGGCTGATCACAACCTTGGCGGCAAGCTCAGAGTTCTTTGGGTCACGCCGCGCCTGGGCATGTTGAGCCAACAGTAGCTCGCCACCCCACAGATATTCTAGGTTAGGGCTGTGGCCACGGCAGTGCTGCAATGCAAGGCCGAGGTCCCTCGAGGCGCATGGGAGCGCCAGGGCGCGTGCGAGCATGGCCGCGCATGCTGCAGCAGCACATAGCGCACAGTATGTTTAGCGGAAACGCATTAACACACACCAAGTAGACCAACAGGTACCCACAGGGAGCCCAGGAACACGCCGCCACGTCCAGGTGCACCGCATTGAGCAGGACATGTGAACCGTGTACGCAGGGCGCCAGACTGCGCGCGAGGAGGAGCGCCCCGGGGGCGCGCCTCCAGGTCCAGGTCCTCCACGTCGTGCGGGCGCGCCATGGCGCGCTCCAGCGCGGCGCCGCGCGCCGCGTCGCCGGCGCCCTCGCCGCGCACGCCGACCGCGCTCAGCGCCATGTCGCTCGCCGGCGCGTAGGACGAGGGGTGCACGCGCGTGTCGTCCAGCGCGTCCATCTCCGCGTTGGCCAGCGCCGGCGTGCTCGCGCGCACGCGCAGGAAGCCCGCGCAGTTGCTGCGCGCCGGGCGGGGCCGGCCCGTCAGGCCCGGTCCTGGCACACAGGTCCTCTGATCTTCTAGCGAAATGCTGCCCGCCGAGTCTGACGCGTCGTGCAGCAGAGCAGGGAGCGCAGCCGGGCGGGAGCGCAGCCGGGCGCTGACCCGCGTCCAAGCTCATTCTCCGTCACAAAAGACATGAGGGACGGGGGTGACAGGGCTGCCGGCCGCGGCCAGGACGCGGGGTGGTTTGTATGCAGCGGCCGGCCGGCGCACCGGAACACGCAGCGGCCGAACACCGCGAGCGGCGGCTGGTCCGGGTTGTTGGGCTGGCGCCAGAGGTCGGCGCGCGCCTGCACGCCCTTCTCGCGCACGGCCGCGCGCAGCAGCGCCTGCGCCTTGCGCGGGCCCAGGCCCGCCACGAAGGCCAGCGGCGGCGCGCGCCAGGGCGTCGCGGCCGCCGCGTTGACGTCCACGCCCACCTGCGCGCGCGCGCGCGACGCGTCCCTCAGGCTCAGGCTCAGGCTCGGGCTGATGCGAGGCAGGAACTGGCAAGTGCTGTCCAGCGCGGGAGCACCTGGAGGCCGCCCCGTGACGCAACTGCCCTTCGTGATCCAATCCCAAGCAAAACTGCCTCTGCTTTGCATCATGGGCGCGCACCTCCGGCGCTGCGAGCAAACTCTGCACGCGTGCTGCGCAAGTGCAAGCTGGTGCGGAGATGCCGCGCTCGGAGCTACAGCAACAGGGCACACCACGCAGCACAGGGGCCAACGTACTAAATAATTACTTTGACTTCCCACACAACGTTTTGACGTTCCTCTCTGTATGCAGGCAGCATGCGCCAGGCTCGATGTGAGACTCTCCAGGGCGCGACGCGCGCGCGCCGGGCGCCTGCGCCGGTGGGCGCGCCTGCGCGACGGCGGTGATGACGACGCGCTCGACGGCGGCCGCCAGGTCGTCCGGCGGCAGCAGCGCCTGGAGCGGGTGCAGGTTGAGCGCGGCCACCTCGCGCCCAGGCCCGCACAGCGCAGCCAGCACCGCCAGCGGGTCCAGCGCGCCGCGGCCCAGCGCCACCTGGCATAGGGTTAGGGTTAGGCCACCTGGGCGAACAGGGGCCGCGCTCGGCTTCCCGCCATCGCCTCATACGAGCGGGCGGGACCGCCGGCCCGCGAACAGGCGGGCGCGCGGTGCTTCAGGCTTGACGCCTGCGCTGGCTGGCAGGGTAATGCGTGCAGTAGGGGCGAGGTGCAGACCCCGCGCAAGCATCTGACGCAGGGTCGAGCGGGCGCGCGGCCATGGTCGGGCGCTCGTCTCAGAAGCGCTTCGTCATCACACTGCTCAACATGGGTTATCACACTGCATGGCAACCTTCATGAACACGTTACCCTGAACGCAGGCTAGGTCCAAGGTCCCGGGCGCAAGCACTGCATGCTAGGTACCCACTAAAGATGCGCAATGCATGCACGCGACCAAAGGACCGCACCAGAGCTCCTCAGGCGGCAGCGAGGCTGCCAAAAGGTCAAGGCGCGCGCACCGCCTTGCGCACGACCGGGAGCTGGTCGGGCAGCTCGTCGAGCGCGGCCGCGCTGTCCGCCCACAGCGCGGCCACGCGCTCGTCCGCGATGCGGATGTCGATGTCGCCCGTGTCCGACCTGGGCAGCGGCGGCGGGGCTGAGCGGGCGCATGCGGCGGCACGCCCTGGGGACATTGCCAACGTGGCAAGGCACTGCATGCTGCAGGCGCCTCGCTGGGCAGCGGCGGCGCGGCCTTCGGAACCTATTTCTGCAAGACCTGGCTGCAGCGCCCGACCACATGAGTCGATGCAGAACTGGATCGACACCTGCGTCGACAATGCTCACGCGAGTGCATACCGGCACTGCACACCCCGTCCCGCGCCGCAGCCCGCGCACGCGCCGGCTAAAGCGTGGCAGGATCAGGGCAGGGCAGGGCGCGGGGCGCGAGCCGCCGCACCGCGTGAAGAAGTGCGGGATGGTCTCCAGGATGTAGTCGCGCACGGCGGTCAGGTCGGCCTTGAGCTGGCGGCAGGCCATGTTGGCGCCGCCGACCAGCAGCACGTGCGGCTTGTGCTCCAGGATGAAGTCGCGGATGCGCTCCGCGTCGCGCTTCTGCGCGCCGGGTCTGGCGCCTGAAACACTCTGCTCCGAGGTGCTCACGAGCAGGCAGCGCCTGCGCAGACTGGGCCCTGATCCATCGTCTGCCCCAGCAGCAAATATGAACTGCCGCTCGCCTTGACGTGCAAGTCTTGCGCTCAACAACGGCGCGGCAGCCACAGGATGCAGCAGCCCACGAGGCCCACAGAGCAGGGCCAGGGCTCTCCGCGCATGGCCTGCAGACCCGGATCCCACGCGCCCGCTCCGACACGGCCGTGACAGGCGCAGGGCTGGTGGAGGGCGGAGAAACGCGTTGGCGCGCGCCTTGCGGTTCTCGTCGTGGAAGAGCGGCGGGTCGTTGGGGTGCGGCGGCCGCAGCGGCCCGCTCAGCGCGCCGGCGAACATGAACGCGGCCAGCTGCCCGGCCTCGTCCAGCATGGCCAGCGCGGTGGCGGGGCTGCCGGGGCCCCAGCACGCGGCCATGACGCGCGGCCGGTCCACCACGTCCTCGCTGCGGTCCGAGTTCACCGCCTTGTACTGCGCGCGCGCGACTGGGAGCGGTCACCCACATGCACGGGGGCATCAGGCGGGTGGCTGATTTTCAAGCGACAAGCGAGGCTACCCGTCACAATGCCCGCTCGCGCTCTGCTCCTGCACTAGGTTCACAGACCCGGCCGCTGCTGATGTGCAGCGTCGGCGCCTGAATGACTGTGCCCCCGAGTCGTGCCACAGCGCGCAGCCATGATCCCCTGCGGCTTGCGCAGCGTCCCTGCGGCCTGGCGCCTTCGCCGCCTTGCGTTGCGCGCATGCGATGGGACCCTGAGCGGCGCGGCTCGTGGCCAGTGCAGGCACAAAGAGGCACGCGCAGCCTGTCACAGCAGCCAAGTGCCTCCCGACCTCTCCTCCTCCTACTCGAGACCGTTCCTGCTGCTGGAGTTGCTGCGGTTGGGGGCCCGCGCGCCTGCAGCGGCGCCTGGCGCGCGAGCGCCCAGAGCCGGTCGCCGGCCTCGGCCAGCGCGGCCTCGCGCGCGTCGGCCGCCAGGCCGCCCGCGCGCCTCGCCGCCCAGCGCCGCCAGCAGCCGCTCGCACACCGCCTCCTCCAGCACCTCGCGCCGCAGCGCATTCCAGGCCTGCGCGCCGCGGCGCGGTCAGGCCCCCCCCCCCCGCCCCCCCGGGAGCGCCCGTGGCGGGACCTGCTCCTGGTCCCGTGTGTCGGCACACTGCGCGTCGGTCGTCATCGCTCTCCCTGGACCGCTGGAGACACGCTGGGCTGCGAGCATGCGCTTCTGCGCACGAGCTGTCCTGCTTGCATCACCGGATGAAGCGGCGCTGCCTCAAGCACAGGGTATGAGCCAGAGCACACGTCGAGGGCGCTTATGCACAGACCATGGAACAGACACGGTGCCCACCACAGCTGGAGACTGGCTCTATGCAAGCACGGCTCTACCACATGCACATCTGCAAACGCCTCCCTGGCGGTGCCAGCCGCCGGCGCGCCTTGGAGACGTCGGACACGCGCGTGGAGCAGAAGAACTCGAGCGGCTCGCGCAGCAGGCGCTCGCGGTCCTCTGGCAGGACCTGCACGCTTGCACATCCACCCAATACAGCGCAACCTATTAACGGCGCCTGGCTGGCGTCTGCACTGGCACGTGCGACCATAAGCTGAGGCCCTGCCTGCGCTGTCATGTCCAATTTGTTGTGCTTGCGCTCCAGCGCTCTAAGCCCCTTGCTCCACGATGCAGGGCCGTCTGGTGCTTGGTAGTAACGCAACACGCCGCACGCCTTCGCCGCGCTCTCCACCTCATGACGGCGGACACTCTTGAAGTGCGCCGCACCGCGCACGGCCACCGGCTTCGCGCCCCGAACTGTGCTATGACTGCCGGCCAGACGAGCGACGGCTTGCGGCACTGGCCCCACCCTGCATCAAGCCCGCGCGGCGCACCTCCAGGCGGACGGTGATGAGCTGCTCGCGCTCAGCCGCGAGCACGCGCAGAAACTGGTCGCCGGCAAAGTCGGACAGCGGCTTGCGGCGCAGGCGCTTAGCGCGGCCGTACGGGTGGAACGCGTCCAGCGCGCCCTCGCCACTGGGCGTCGGGTCTGCGCGCGGCGCGCCGGGGTGAGCGCGCCGCCGCGCGGGCTGCCGCATGCCCCTGCTTGTGTGTGCGCAGCAGCGGTGCGCAGCCGCCTGGAGGCCCCTGTGTGTGCTCGCAAACGTAGAACAGGTCTCGCACCGGGTTCCTTGCCCCCCAGAAGCGGGCCAGCATCAAGTCAGTCCTCAGGCAGATGACACATGGGCTTCCTCGCCACACGTACGCCATGAGCGCATGGTAGCGCTCTTCAAGCAGCCTACAGAAACTGTCGTGTCAGGGAATCGGACGGCGAGCGACGGCCCGCGCCTGTGGACACGACGGCGTGCTCATAGAACAGATCGCGGATGACCTCGCGCAGCTTGGGCTCGGCCGCCAGCTCGGCCACTGCCATCGCGCGCGCGCCGCGCAGCGCCGCCGCCGCGTCCATGCGCAGCCCGTGCTGCATGCCCAGGGCACTGCCTCAGGGGCGCGGCATGTCCTGGTGCAACTAACCAGGTTTTGCAGAGCTGCGTTGCCATTAATTCCATGATGCCGCGACCATGAGCAGCCCGCGCTGCACATCCGCGCAGCGGCGCGTGAACAGAGCTGGACAGAGCTTCATTGTCATCCGGCTTGCACGGGTTTGGTTCGGCAGTCAAGAGCGAGCGCTGCAAGCGCAGCAGGTGCTCCTCCAAGAGCAGCGCGGATGCGCCGGCTCCACTCCTCGTGCCGCGCGCAGCGCAGGAGCCCAGGCTGTGCGGCAGGTCGGCGCGACGAGAGGCCGGGACAGGTAAAAGGGTCGGGCACCACGAGTGGGAGGCTCAGTCACATCCTACAGTACATAATACCTGCCCTAACCGATACGGACACCGGGGGCGCGCGCGCGCCTCGGCCACGTGCGCGGCGGCCAGCTCCTCCGGCAGCACCGCGCCGTCGTCCGGCTCGTACTTCTTGTACAGCAGGTTCAGCGAGTCGGCCAGCTTGGCGGCGCTCAGGAACAGCGCGCGGCACAGCGGCTCCAGGCCCGCCTGCTCGCCGCGGCGGGCCAGTCCTCGCGTGAAGCGCCGGACGCCGGAGTTCATCACGCACAGCAAGCTTCACGCAGTCAAGACTGCGGCATGCATCCTCGCCCTCGAATGTTCGGTTTGCATCACACAGCTTCCTGGACATGCACGCACTTGGTCAAACCAGGCCAAGGCCCTCCATACGGGGGCAGCTTACAAACCTCTCCACGCACCCACACCATCAACAGAGCAAGCACATGCATGCGTTGCAGCAAAGACCATCCGCGAGTCAGCTTCAGCGCAGCCGCGCCGTCCGTGGGCGCGCGCCTTCCTGAAGTGCACAAACTGGCTCTGGCGCAGCGGGCGGCGCCGCTTGTCCAGCGCCAGCGCGCCCACGCCCGCCGCGACGCCCTCGCCGTCGGCCTCCGCGCCCGGCGCCGGCGCGTCGGCGGTGGCGACCAGCGCCTGGAACTTTGCGTCCACGTCGTTGAGCTCCTGCGCGCGCGTACGTGCGAGGCCGTCGATAAGTCGTTCTTAATCTTCCCATACCCTAATCCTAACCCTACCATTTGTAGGAAGCCCGCGCGCTTGCGGCCGGACTGGGGCTCGTGCGCGCCGGCGCGCCCGGCGCCGCGCACGCCCGCACGCAACCCGCCAGCATGGCACGCCGCGGGGCCGTGCGCGTGCCTCCTGTGAGCCGACCTCGTTCAGCGCGGCCAGGCAGGCCTGCAGCGCGGCCGTGTCGGCGTCCGGCGCGCCCGCGCGCGCGGCCGCCTGCAGCGCCGCGCTGCAGGCGGCCTCGCGCGCCTGCTTGCGGCGCTGCAGCGCGCACCAGCGCGCCGCCCAGCCGCGCACCAGCCACAGCAGGTCCCAGCGCCGGATGCGCCGGTGCTTAGCCTGGCGCCGCGCGCATGTGCATTATCAGCGGGCCGGCGCGCGCGCACCGCTGTCAGCCGCTTGGAGGCGCGCCATGGCAAACACGTTTGCGAGCACGGCATGCGCATGCGTGCGCTGCAGCACACGGCACCTCAACAGATACTGAATGTACGGCCGTGCAATCGGCCCGTCCCTGCCGGCGCGGTCATTGGAAACGTTAAGCCTGCGCCGGCGCCTCCCCGGCCGGGCACGGTGGCCGGCCCACCTGCACGCAGCCCTCGGGCCGGCTGGGCAGCTTCTCGGCGCGGCGCTGCTCCTCCTCGTCGCGGCTGGTGGTCTCTGGCAGGTCCGGCTTCAGCAGGCATAGCAGCTCGCCCGCCTCCTGCGCGCCCGCCCGGCGCCGTCTGTCGGGCGGCGCGCAGGCCCGCAGGCGCAGCGCGCGCTGATCCCTGTCCTTGCAGGGCTGCCGCCGGGCCTGTCATCCCTCTCTCTGCGGTGCACTGCCCAGATTTCACATTACTTGCTCGGGAGGCAGGCAGGCATGCGAGTGTGACTTGCAGTGCAGCCCGAGGCCTAATCCATGCTGCACAGACACTCTGACAGGCCTGCTCTGCGCGTCCGCAGCCGGCAGGCCCAGCCAAGGGCCCGTGGAGCGCGGAGCGCCTGGCGGCGGCGCCGCCTTGCCGCACCTCTGCGATCCAGGCTGTTGGACAGCCTGCCTCACAGGCATGTACCCGCTGGAGGCTGACCCCGGGAGCCAAAACAGGAATGCGCGAAGCAAAAGGAAAAGGGGCGTGTCGCAGGCGTCGCCTGCTCCCGCAGCCCCGCGGCGCGCTCAGCGCGGCAGGGGAGGCGGCGATGAGGGACACGTAAGCGCGGCGCGGGCGCGCCTCCTTGCGGAAGCACGCGATGAAGGGCACCTCGTTGGTTTTCACAAATAGCTCGACGACCACGGCGTGGATGTTGCGCAGGATGGCGTCCTGCATCTGCGTGTTTTCCCAGAACTGGTCGCGCGCGCGGCTGTTGCGCTTCCGCCGCAGCGCCCTGCGCCGCCCGCCGCCCGTCAGCACTGGCCTACATCAAGGAGCAGGACAGCATGCATCGCGGCGCGCACGGCCAATTGCAGCACTGTCACATGCGCAGTACAGGCGTCCAGGTGCGCGGCTCGCAGCTCGCCGCGCAGTGCCGCGCCGCGAGCCGTGCGGGGTCAGTCAGCCATCTGGTGACAGCAACAGGACCGGGTAGTCCGGCCGGGAGCAGGGGCCCGGCGCGGCGCGCAGCGCGGCGCGCACCGCAGGCCGCGGCTGAGGTCGTCGATGCCGCCGGCGAGCTCGTCGGGGTCCCACTCGCGCGGGCCGTCGGGCGGGCGGCCCTCCACCTCGCGCCGCCCGACCGCCAGCAGGTCGGTCTCGCGCCGCCGCTTGTTCTTCCGCTCGCCCACCAGGCGCGCGTGGATCCACCTGCACGCCCCGGCCGGCTCGCGCGCCCGGCCGGCGCGCTGTGCGCTGCCCCCCCCCAATCCCCCCGCGCTCCTGCTACACCCCCTCTCGCCCCTGGCAGCTGGTGCGGCAGCGTCGGCCCTGGTCAAGCACCGCGTCTCAGGCCACCACTCCCCGATCGCGTGGCCCCGAAGCGCGCAGGCCATGGGCGGGAGCCTGTTGCTAGAAATAGCACGCGCGGGCGGCAGCGCACCTCGCGCACGCGTGCCAGTCGGGGTCGTCCGGCAGCGGCACGGGCGCCATCTGCAGGCGCTCCGGCAGGTCGACCGCGCGGATGTCGTCGTCCTCCGGACGCAGCATCGCGCGCGCCATCAGCTCTGGCTCCACCGCCTCGTTGACGCGCCGCTGCGCGCGCTCGCGCTCGCGCTGCGCCTGCAGCGGCGGGACCCCCGTTTGGGGCTCATTCATGCCCCTGTCGGCGCCCTCTGCCCGTCCACTCATCCGGCCGGCGCCCTGTGCTGCTGGGACGCAAGCGTGTTGCGTTTAGCTCGCCTCAAACCGCGCATGCATGCCTGCTTGACGGCGGCACGGCTGGGCTGCGTGGCAGACATGCAGCGTGCACAGCCTCGCCTGCTCGTACCCGCCCTCCGCCTGACAGGGCTGCTGTGCAGCTGCGCCAGCGCTGCCGCGCTCGGGGGCACCTGGCGCTGCGCAAATGCGGCCTGGCGCGCCGCGCCCTCCTCGCCGTCCTCGCCCTCCAGCGGCTCGGGCGCCTCCTCGGGCTCCGCGCCCGGCCGCGCGCCGCCGCTGGCGCCGCGCGCGGCCTTGCCGCGCTCGTACAGCTCCAGCAGATCGTCGGGGTCGCCGAAGATGTCGTCCACCTCCTGCGCCGCAGCGCGCGCGCCTCGGTGTGCGAACACATGATACCCTTCCCTGCCCAACCCTACCCCTTCGCGGAAGATGTCACCCCCTCCTGCGCAAAGGCGCGGGCGCCTTGGTGTGCAAACGCCTTGCAATCCCTACCCTACCCTACCCCATGCCTCTGAATCCACCACTCCGCCGTCTGCTAGGCCGCAGTGGCGCGCGCGCGCCGATCAGCCCCGCACCGGGGCCAGGCAGGCCGCTCCACAGCGCGCATCACAGGCAGGTTTTGGCAGGCGGCTCCAGCAGGGCCCCTGCCCGTCTGAGCGCACGGCGGCGGCTACGGCGCACACTGGCAGGTCAGAGCGCGCGCGCGGCACAGGCACGTACTGGCAGGCCTGCTCGGGCGCCTCGGGCGCCCGCGGCGCGCATGCGCCCGCGCACGCTCCCCAGCAGCAGGCTGCCGGGCGCGCTCCGGCTCCCCACAACACCCGCGCGGTGGGCCGCGCACGCGCATGGCGGCGGCCGAGGTGCCGGCCGGCAAGCCCGCGCGCGAGCGCCGCGCGCGCCGGGCCTCCGGCGGGCCGCCCAGGTCGTCGTCGAGGAAGTCGTCCATCTCGTCCGGCTCCTCGTCCTCGTCGAAGTACGCCGCGTCATGCTCGCGCGGCGGCCGGCCGGCGCCGCCGCGCGCCGGCCCCGCGCCGGCGCCGCCGCGCGCCTCCTCCGGCTCCTCGTCCTCCAGCCCTGCCGCGCGCGCACGAAATACTGTGTGGGGTGCGGGAGTGGCATCTGACCCTGGACAGGCCTTTCGGAGCTTGTGGCGCTTTGTCGGCGATGCGGGTCTCAGGCGGCACAGGCGCACAGGCCTGTCGCCGCCCGGCCGCTGCCGGGCTGGCCGACACGCCGCCCGGCAGTGCGCCCCGTCTTCAGCCGGAAGGCCGCCGCAGGCAGGCGCGGTACTTGGGCGCTCCCAAGCGCTGCTCTAGGTCGGGCGCGGCCTGCGGGGCGGCGGCGGCGCACCCTCCTCATCGTCCCCGAACAGCTGGCTCCGGAGCTTGTCCGCCGTGGACCGCTGCTGCTGGCCGGTGGCGGGCGCCTCGACGTGCTTGCGGATGCGCTTGCGCTCCGCCGGCTGCGGGCGCCGGATGCCCTGCCGGGACGCGCGGGCGCTCGGCGCGCTTCGCCGGAGACCAGCGGCGCGTGCCGGCAGCCTCAACGAGCTGCCTCCCATGTTGGGACCTCTGCGCTAGGTGCACGCACCAACAGAGGGGACGGCCTGCAGGTGGCATGCATGCGCGCGCGCGCGCGGATAGACTGTGGAGCTTTGCATGCGGCCGTTTGTGCGTCAGCAGACCGCACTCGTGGAGCCCGTTGGCGCCCCGCGCAGCGCGCCAGCACCGTGCGCGCACGCGAACCATTGCAAGGCCGCGAGTTCAGTGCACGCACGCGACCCTGTCGCCCTAGTGAGCGCACAGGCGGGCATCCGCACGCGCTACCCTACCCTATGGCCGCACCGTGACCTGGTTCTCCTCCAGCAGCTCATAGTCCTCGTTGTCCAGCTGCAGCGCGCGCTCGCGGCGGCGCTTGCGAGTGCGGCGCTTGCGAGCGCGCGCGCCGTCGGAGTCGCCCGGCTGCTCCTCGTCCCCCTCGCCCTCGGCCGCCAGGAAGTCGTCGCCGTAGTCGTATTCGTCGTTGCCCTCCTCTTCCTCCTCGGACGAGTCCGCCGACGCCGCGCCGGCCTCCGCCTGCCCGGGCCGCGCGCGCGCCGCCCGCGGTCACGCCCCGGGCTGTGGGATGCTGGTCGCTGCAACCTGCTCGCATCCCTCCCCCGGCAGAGCTGCCTGCCTGAGCACTGGGCACTGACCCAGCGTGGTCGCGCCAGTCATGCGAGGCTGGCAGGCAGCACCGCCAGGTATTGCCAGCGGGCGGGAGCGGGCTGCTCCTGCCCTCCGCCTCTGGCAAACAGCTATCGAGGCGCCCGCCCGCGCCTGGGGCATGCACGAGAGGCACACTGACGAACAGCTGTGGTTGTTGGCGGCCCGGGAGGTATGCCACCTCGAGCGAGCTACCCAAGCTGTCCCCCTCACCCTCTGGCAAGTCTGCTCGCGCCTGTTTGTGCGCGTACAGAAGTAGAGACACCTTGTGCTCACTGACGAGACAGAGGACACAGAGCAAGGCTCTGCGCTGGAGTTGCTTGCACTGGGCAAGGGCAGCGTTGCTTGCGGCCTGCAAGCCGCATGGCGCTCGGCAGGCGCGCTCGTCGCGCGACGACTGCACACCTCAGCAGCCACGACGACCCGGGCTGAGCACCTTAGCAGGCGCTGCACCCGCCTCCAATCTTTCACCTGTCCAAACCGCACGTGTTCGGCAGCCGTAGGCCGCTCCTGCAGCGCACCGTGTCATCCCCGGCCTCGCCGTCGGCCTCGCCTTCGCGGTCGTGCTCAGCCCCTCCGCCAGCCTCCACCGCCTTGGCAGTGCGGTCCACATCTGCGTCTGAATCAACTGCCTCGTCTGCCTCGGGCGCGCCCGGCGCGTCCTCCTCTTCCTCCTCCTCCTCATCCTCGTCGGCTGCGTCGTCCACATAGAGGTTCCGGGGGATTGTCTTGCCCCGGCCCGCCATTGCTCAAGCGCTGCGGCTCCTATGCCTGCCTACGGGCTGCGCTCCAGGTAACACACGCGTTGGCGCATGTCCCTGGCACACACAGTACAGACGCGGGGCGGCGGCTCAGCGGGCACGCCCATACATTTGTTCTGCTTGCGCCTGTCCCCTGGGTCTGCCTTGCGACTCTGGCTTTCACTCCTGCACCCCTACCCCAGGCCCAACCACCTGCAGGCTGCAAAAGTACGGGCGAACTGTTACAGTTACCTCTTGACTGCGCACCACCGGTTTTGTGCTTGCGCCAGGGGGTGGGCCCCGGGCGCAGGAGATGGAGGATGAGGACCTGTACGCGGAGGTGCGCCTTGTGCTTGGGCCCTGGCAAGGACGCTGTGCGGCACATTGCATACCGCTGCTTGCTGAACATCTTTGCGCTCCCCTGCGCAGCTCTACGGCGAAGCTCCCCCGGAAGATGAGGCGCCGCCGCCGCCGCCAGCGCCCCCCAACCAGCGCGCAGGCGCGCTGCGACGCCGCCACGCTGCCTGCTGCCTTGTGCGAGCAGGCCGTTTGCTGACGGCGTCGCGCCTGGCGCATGGTGTGCTCAGCGGCGCGGTCTTTCTTTGTTCCTGGCACTGCTCCGCCTGAGTGGGGCCTGTTGCACAGACTGCAGTAGCTTCACGCTTCGCCTGACGGCACGCGCACGGCGCGCGCAGCGCCAGCCAGCTGGGGCAACGGCGCCCAGGCCGCAGCGCCCCAGGCGGACGCCGCGCCGCCGCCGCCGCCGCCGCCGCAGGCCAAGCCGCCGCCGCCGCCCCCGCCTGCCGAGGAGGACGAGGAGCTGGACGTGGTGCTGGCGGAGCCGGAGCGGGACGCGGCGGGCAGTGACGTGCGGCCTGGCGCCCGCTCGCTGTGCACGCCGGGAGCAGTGTGTGTGCTGTGCATGCCAGGAGTAGTGTATGTGCTGTCTCAGCTGCCGCACTGCGCGCGCGCCGCGAGGTATGGGTGGGTAGCTTGCAAAGGGGTGCCGAAAGCACGGTTCTCAGAGCCGTGTCTGTCAATGTGCTGGGAAACAACAGGTGTCTGCCAGGGCCTGCGCTTGCCGCTGCGTGCATTCTTGCTGCGTCGGGGTGGACCGCTCAGCAGCGAGTGTGCCTGCGCCGTGAGGTTCAGATTTGTTGTAACACTGAGCCACACGTGCGCTGTCTTCTGAAATCGCGCACCAGACTGCCACACCTGAGGGCCACACACCTGCCCCCCGTCCCCTGGCCCCAGTCCTGGCTGCCAAGCAACAGCCACATCCCAGCCTGGGCCGCCCGTGCCGCAGGACGACGGCTTCGATGTCGTGCTAGACGAGGCGGACGCGTCAGACGCGCCGATCGGCGGCGTCAGCGCGGCAGCCGCCGCGGCGGCCGCGGCCGCTGCAGCCCGGCCGCCGGGCGCGGCCGCCCCCCCGGGCGCGCCCGCGGCCAGGGCGCCAGACGCCATTGGCGACGCCGAGCGCGCGCGCGCGCCGCAGCTCGGGCCGCGCCCTTCCGGCAGCGGCGAGCTCCCGGCGGCCCCGGCGCCGCCGCCGGCGGTCGGCGCGCCCGGCGCGGGCGGCGCCCCAACGCCCTTCCAGTACATGCGCGAGGGCGCGGCGGGCGCGCCGGGCCGGCCGCCGCCGCCGCGGGCGCCGCCGTTCGGCGCCTCCGCGGCGCCAGGCACGCGAGAAGCAGCGCGCTGAGCGTTTGTGGAGAGCGGAGTGCAGCGTGCACTCACGCTTGCATCAGCATAAGGGGGGTCTTGTATCAGTCAGCTGCTGTGCACCAACACCGCTGCTCCGCCCGCCGCTGCATGTCCTGCGCCGACAGTGACGCCGGGTGCCTCACCAGCCCGGGGCGCCGAAAGATGCAGCGACAGCATTCACGCCTGGTCGCCCAACGATCTGCAGGCAACTATTGCTGAAGGGGGAGGCAGGCAACTGCAGAGCGCCAGCGGTGGCCGTTTTGCTTTTCGTCTGCCGACTCGCGCTCGCTCCGGCGGGAATGTGCACGTGCGCATGCGCCCGCGCATGAGATCAGACACAGCGTGTGCCTGTGGGCAGGCATCGGCGGAGCGGCGGGCGCGCCACGCCCGCAGCTTGGGCCTCGGCCACCAGGGGGCCCCAGGCCGCCCGGCAGGCCCTTCTTCGGGGGCTCGCAGCTCTACCACGAGGGTGCGGCCCGCGCCAGGCTGGACAGGGTGCATGACCCTGCCGTTGCGAGGCGCATGCTCTGGTAATCACGGTAATCTGTGTTGCAATAGATGCGGTAGCATGAGCTGCATGTCCTGCGCTCCGTGCTGCGCTTGTCGGCGTGGCGCCGGGTCGTGTTCTGCCATGGCGCTGCTAGTGCGCGCAGGCATGCGCGCAGCGAGGGCGCCGCCAAGCAAGGGTCGTGCAGATGGCCGGTCACGCAGTGCAGCGCACCGGCTGGCTGGGCCGCGGCGGCCGTTGCCGCTGGCGCGCCCGCCAGCGGCCGACAGCAACTGACAGCGAACGATCACTGCACAAGCCCGAGACGCTGCGCGCAGGGCCGCGGGAGCCGGCGGTGCTGCCGTCGCAGGCGACGCGGCCGGGCCAGCCGCTGCGGCTGCCGGGCCAGACGCGCGTGACGCCCGAGGAGTACCGCGAGTTCCGCGAGCTGGGCCACGGCGAGATCTTCAACCTGGAAGTCGACGCGTGCGCGCCCGCCCGCCCGCCCGCCGCCCCGCCGCGGCGCCGCCGCAGCGCTGCCCCTGCGACGCGCGCCCGCCGGCCGCGCCCGCACCGGGCAGCCTGCAGCGCCCTGCTGCAAAGCGATGCGCAGGCGCAGGCCGACCTGCAGCGTGCGGCGTTGCGGGCCCGCGGTCGTGCGGGCATGGCACGGCGCCTGCGCCGCAGCCGACGCACGGCGTGCCTCCCTCCGACTCCACAGGATTTGACCGACTGCGGAGCAATGTCACCGTGTTTGCCTGGGCGCAGGGTGGTGGACGCGCCCTGGCGCGCGCCGGGCGCCGACCCGACCGACTTCTTCAACTACGGGCTGACGCTGCGCGCGTGGCGCGAGTACGCGGCGCGCGTCGCGCGCTACCGCCTGGAGTTCAGCATGCAGCGCAAGATCCAGACCGTGGACGGTGTCGGGCCGGGGTCAGGGCTAGGGCCCGCGCCCATGGACGCGCTGGACGCCGACCTGCCGCCCGAGCTGGCGGCCGCGCTGCGCGCGGAGCGCGGCGCGGGGCCGGGCTTCGGCGGGCCGGGGTTCCGGCGGCCAGGGTTTGACGGCGGCATGGGCTTCCGGCCGCCGTTTGCGCACGGCAACGGCCTGGCGCTCGGCCCGCCGCCGCGGCCGCCGCCGCCGCCGGGGGTGCGCGCCCTCTCCCGGGCCCGCTGCACAGGCCTGCTTGCCCTGGTTCCGGGTGTGTCCCGAGTGGCGATGCACTGCGTGTGTGCTCAGCGCGGCTGTCGTCGGGCGAGGATTTCCATGAGGCAGTGAGCTAGGAGGGCCAGGAGTCACGAGTTTGAGTGTATGATCAAGCGCGTGCGCGAGGGTGAGGCCGAACATGAGTCATGCCGTGGTGAGCAAGCTGATGGGCGAAGAGTCCAAAGGTGTGTGCACACGCAGGGACCTGCTCCGCGGCCGAGCGATGCTGTCATCTCCCTCGCCGGCGGCGAGCCGGACACGCCGCGAGCGGGTCATCAGGTAGCTCAGGCTACCAACACTGGCTGGTCTGATGTGCCAGCATGCCGTAAACTGTGTGCATGCGATCACAGCCGGCCCTTTGTGATGGCACAGGATTGCGTTTGGCCAGGTTGCTGCTCCTGCGCTTGTCACCCAGCAGCAGGCTCGCTTGCTCGGCGCGACAGGCAGCACCGGGGGTTGGGCTGTGGTGCCAGGCCCCCCGCCAGCATTCACAAAGGCATGCTTCAGCTCTGTGTGCCGCTGCAAGATGTGGACTGGGCCACGCGCGCCGCGCACAGGCGCCTGACGCGGCGGGTGGTGACGCGCTGCTGCTGACGGGGCCGGCCAGCAGCGCCGCAGCCGCGCCCCCGCCTTCCGCAGCGGCAGCGCCGCCGCCGGCGCAGCGCGCGGGCTGCGGGCCGACCGGCGCGGCCGCGGCGCAGCTGGACGGCCAGCGCCGGCCGCTCGCGTCGCCGCGGCCGCCCTCGACCGGGCCGCCGCCGCCTGGCGGCCCAAGACCGCCGTCGGGGCCGCCGCCAGCTCGGGGCCCCCCGCCCGCTGGTGCCCCACCCACAGGTCCCGCGCCGCCCAGGGGCCCGCCGCCGCCCGCTGGCGCGCCGGCCAAGCAGCCGGCGCCGCCGGCGGTCGCCGGCGAGCCGCCGGCCAAGCAGCCGGCGCCCCCAAGCGGCAGCCCGCCAAGGGCAGGGCCCCCGCCCGGGGGTGCCGAGCCGCAGCCGCCCAAGGCGCCCGCGCCGCCGCTGGGGCCGCCGCCGCCGGGGGGTGCAGCGCCGCCGCGCCCGCCCCCGCGCGGCTTCCCGGGCGAAGGCGCGCCGCCCAGCACGCGATCGCCGCTGACCTGACCGCTGCGGGGCTTGTCAGGCGCACAGAAGCAGGTCGCTAGCACTTCAATCCAGCACTTCAATATGTCCACGACTCAAGTGGTGCTCGGTGTCTGCGCTGACGGCCGTCTGGCGTGCATGATGTGTGTGCTTTCTGCACCACCCGTGCTGGAATGCGTGTACGGCTCGCGCCGCATCTGCGAGTTCCGCTCGCGTCCGCGGTCCCGGCCGGGCGAGCGCCGCGCACACGCTGTGCGCTGATGGGCGTGCGCGGCGCAGGCCCGGGCATGGGCGGCATGATGGGCGGCGTGCCCTTTGGGCGCATGATGATGACGCCGGACGGGCCGGTCGTGCTCACGCCGGAGGGTCCCATGCCCTACAGGCCAGGCATGGCGGGCATGCCCGGCGTGGGCATGGGCATGCCCGGCATGGGCATGGGCGCGCACCTGGGCATGCCCGGCGCCATGGGCATGGGCATGCCCGGTGCCATGGGCATGGGCGGGCCCATGAGCGTCGCGGCGATGATGATGATGGGCGGGCAGCGCGGCGGGCTGATGGGCGGGCCCATGGGCGGACCCATGGGCGGGCCCATGGGCGGCGCGATGGGCGGCGCGATGGGCGGGGCGATGGGCGGGCCCATGGGCGGACCCATGGGCGGGCCCATGAGTATGATGATGATGGGCGGCCGGCAGGGTGGCCCCATGGGCGGCGCCCACCAGGCAGGCAGCCCCCACGGCAGCCCCCAGCGCCGCGAGCCCGTCAACGGCGGCGCCCGCGAGGCCGACGCCGGGCCGGGCGGCGGCATGGACGAGCGCGCCGGCGGCGGCGCCGACGGCGGCGGCTTCGGCGCGCCGCAACCGCCGCCGCGCATGGGCATGTCGGGTGGCGCGGGCGAGCTGCTGCAGCGCCGCGGCGGCGGCGACGCGGGCTTCGCAGACGGCGGCGGGTACGGCAGCGGCGGCGAGGGCCGCGGGCCGCCCAAGCGCGCGCGCGGGCCGGAGGGTGCGCCGCTGGCGATGCCGGGCGCCGCGCTCGCGATGGGCATGGAGGACGAGCCCAGCCTCGACGCGCGGTCCGGTGCGGCGCCCCGCGCCCGGCCGCCTGGCTGCTGGCCTGCAGCTCTGGGCTGCTGCGAGCGGTGGCAGGTCGAGCAGAGCCCGACTCAGGCCCCGTTACAGTGTGCGTCGGGTGTCGGTCGAGCCCGACTGCAGGGCCGCTGCTCCTTTCAGCTGCGTGGCAGAGGCGGCATGGGTTCCTCTGCCCCACACCAGAGCGTTCCTTCCTTACCTCCATCACCACTCCTGCTGCTGGCCCTGGTAAGTGTGCACTCGCTACTGCACCCCATCGACGTAGGCGCACAGATATAAAGTGGAACTCTGGTAAGGGCCCTATTATGCAGTGCTAGCGCATCAGCCTGCCCTGTCTGCGCAGGCGGCTGGAGGCGGCCGGAGGGCGGCAGCGCCGATGGGCTCTTCAGGCGGTCGGCCCTGGCGGCGCCAGAGGGCGCGCCGCGCGGCTTCATGGCTGCGCACGGCCGCCTGCATGAGGCGGACCCGCGCACCTGGGAGCGGCCGGAGCCGCCGGCGCGGCTGGGCATGGCCGGGGCGGAACGCGAGCGCGCCGAGCGGCACCGGCACCTGGAGCGCGAGCGGGCGCGCCCTCCGGCCCGGGCAGGGTCCGAGGGCCGTCCTGAGGAGGGAAGGATTGATGTGGAGTGTGCCGGCGCCACCCACTGGTCACTTCTTGTGCCTGCTGTAACACGCATGCCTGCCGTGCCACGCATGCCTCCTCTACTGTTTGTGAACCTGGGAAGATGCATCTTGATGTCCAAGTGTGCCGAACGGTGGCAAGGCGTTGTCAGGCGTCGATCGAGAGGTGTCCCAGACTGGGGTGTTGGAAATTGCGGTGCAAAGAACCGCTGTGGGGTTCCCGCACTGCTGCGCCATGACACTGAGCACACGCTGCTATCCAGCTTGGGACCCTGCGTGTGCAGTGTCCCTGAGGTGTGCCTCCCCTGGGTGCAGGCGCCGCACTTCAAGCGCAATCGCGCCTATCAGACTGGAGCGCAGTCTTGCTTGGTTGTGCAGGTGTACAGCCGTCAGGAGCCTGGTGGGGCCCCTTCAGTTGCACCCCGGCGCCTGTGCTGGGCATCCTTCTTGTCACAGGCGGTTCTGTGCCGGCGCGCAGGAGCGGGAGCAGCACCTTCGCGAGCGGGAGCACGCGGTCCGCCGCGAGCGCGCCGACAGGGGCGAGCCAGAGAGCCGCGGGCGCGAGCCAGAGAGCCGCGGGCGCGAGCCAGAGAGCCGCGGGCGCGAGCCAGAGAGCCGTGGGCGCGAGCGCGGGGGCTGGGAGGGCGAGCAGGGCGGCCGCGGCGCCCTCCCCGACCACGCGGGGCAGCGCACAGCCCGGGAGCGTGCGGGCGGCGAGCGCCGCCGGGGCGAGCGCGCCGCCTCGCGCGAGCGCGCCGCCTCGCGCGAGCGCCGGCCGCGGCGCAGCCGCAGCCGCAGCCGCAGCTGCAGCCACGAGCGCCGCCGCGAGCGCGAGCGCAAGCCCGGCGGCAGTCGCCGCAGCGCCGAGCGCGGCGCCCGCGGCGACAAGTCGTCGGGGCGCAGCGACAAGCGCTCGCGCGAGCACCGGCGGGGCAGGGAGGCAGATTGACATGAAGGTAAGCGGCACTGATTCAGCTGGTGTTGTTTTGGCGCGGTTGCTGCTAGTTCTGGGATGCAGCCGCGGACAAAAAATGACACTGTGTCCTTGGCTGCCATTGAAATGTCCTGGTCCGCTGGTTTGCTTGTTTGTCATGCGCATGTCATGTCACTCATGTTGTGATTCTGTTTGGCAAGAAGTTTCTGCAGAGCATCCAGAGGTAGTTGCAGGTCTGTCGTGTGACTCATTGCAGCATGTGAACAAGTTGGCGCTTCTGCTTGGACCTGCTCAGTGCACAGACCCGCTCTGTTCCACTTGCCAGATGCAGAGTGACATTGCATGCATTCCTTTCCCATCCAACACCATACAAGACCGCTCTACTCTGAAAGGTAGCCTGGATACTGCTTCCAGCGCATCCTTGGCTCCCTGGCGCCTGATTCAAAAGAAGAGCACCGCATGCACAGCAGCCTGAAAAAGCAGTGCACCGCAGCCCGCACGCAAAGTGCAAGCGCTTCCAGCAACCGTGAACAGACCGGCCGATATGGTATTCGCTCTGGGCATGCGACCGTGCGGGGCAGCCCCGGGCAGGCGTGCCTGCCCGAGGCAGCCACTACGCACTCCCGTGTCGTGGCCGTCAAGCTCCCGCTGCAGGATGGCCAGCGCGCGCGCAGGCGAGCCCGTCGCCACCCCGCGCAAGCAGCCTGCTAGCGCGCGCAGTGTGTACACAAACCAACTGGGCCCCAGCGCTGTGGGGGAAGCCTGCTGCGGGTGTCGCACAGGCGAGGCGATGGTGTGCGAGCAGCCTGGGGCTGGTACCACAGGAAAGAGCCCGCTATAGCGCGCGCACCCATCGCCTCTGCATGGATATCAATAGAGTCCGGGGGCGCATGATAGGCCAGCTTGGATCACAGCGCATTGCGCGCAGACGCTCAAGGCACTACCCCGGCAGCCCTCTGTGCCCTCCCGCAAGCTTGCCGGCACTGTAAGTCACCAATGCGCATGCATGCTTCGTGCAGCGCCTCAGAGAATTCTTAGGCAGGACCAAGGAAAAGACGCCTTCCCGGCCCAGGCGACAGACCAACTAGCCCCAATACCCGGCGTGCAACAAACGCCTAATCCTCCAAGCTCACCTAACAGTGCCCTCTCCACAGGCTGCCTGAAAACCAAAACCCTGTGCATGCTGCTGCCCTTTCCACAGTGTCTCCAACCCTGCGCGGGGTTCAAGACACCCTGCACAGCCCGAGAGGTACAGCCGCAAGCCGCCGGAGAGGTACAGCTGCAAGCCGCCGACTGAGTTTCACCAGTGCGGCACTTCACAGCCACGGCAGCACTCGCACAGCGTCTGCCACACGGCCCTTGCGCAGCTCACACCCTGGGCGCGCCGCAGGCGGAACCCTATACGACGCAAGTCCCCGTCTCGGTCGCCGCACGCAGCTGGACCCGTGTCGCACTCCCCGACAGCTGGCAGCGCGGCGCGGCGGGCAGCGCGGCGTGGTGGCCAGCGCTCGGAACCGCTGTGCAGGTTGGCAGACCGCGGCGCGCGGCCCTCAGAGAGCGCGCGCCGAGGGCTGCGCCGGGCCCTGGCTGCGCCAACCGCACGGTCGCGGGGCCGCGCCGGACGCTCAGGTCGACTCCGCCTTGAGCATCGCGGCGCGGCGCAGCTCGCGGAACAGCGCGCTCAGCCGCGACTGGACGGCGGGGAAGGTCGGCCGCGCGTCCGCGCGCGTGGCCCAGCACTCGCACATCAGCGCCGCGTAGGGCGCGGGCATGTCGGGCGGCACGGGCGGGCGCGCGTTCTCGTACACGACCGCGTAGAACACGGCGCCCACCGACATGCCCGGCCACGGCTCCTGCTCCCCAGGCACATGCTGGGGTCACGTACCCTAAAATTGCCTATTAGACAGAGCGCGCAGGTGGCTGACAGGACCCTGGCGCTAACCATATATCCTCCCTACCCTAACCCCAACCCCCTACCCTCGCTCGTCTGCGCCAGCAGACAAAGGGGCGATCTGTGCAGACCGAGGGCGCCGCAGCGGCGCCAGGTCAGGCCGCGGGCGGGCGGCGCGCCTGGCCGGTGAACAGGTGCCACATGAGGACGCCGAAGGAGTAGACGTCCACCGCGCGCGTCAGGCGGCTCTGGCTCAGCATCTCGGGCGGCATGTACGTGACCGTGCCGTACGTCTTGGTGCTGATGTGCGTGGCCACGCCCGTGTCCACCAGCCGGCTCAGGCCAAAGTCGCCCAGCTGCGCGCCGACCGGCTCGCCTCTCAGCATGAGCACGTCCCTATGCTCGTCTCTTCAGGGCACGGCTTGGCGTGTTGCTTAACAAGGCTCACACAGCTGCCGTCGCTTAACGTTGGGACGTATGCAAAAGATGATGCCAGACCCACTCGTCTTGCACACCCACACAAGTTGCGCGCCCACCTCCACAACCCCCTCCAGGCTACGCACACTCAAGTGCCACCACACAGCAGCAGTGCGCTGCACACAGGACAGCCTTTTCTTTATCAGGACACGGGCGCGCCTTGCACGTGAAGCCGCGCGAGTCGGTGGCGGTGGAGCGCAGCAGCACGTTGGCGGACTTGAGGTCGCCGTGCACGACGTTGGCGCTGTGCAGGTAGTCCATGCCGGACGCAACGTCGATGAGGCAGCGGATGATGGCCGGCAGGTCGGGCTCCGCGTCGGGCTTGCGGCGGAAGCGGCTGGCGCGCACCATGTCCGACAGGCTGCCGCGGTCGCAGAACTCTGCGCGCGCGCGGCGCGTCGCGCGGGTGTCACGCCGAGCGGGGCGCACGGCCGTGCGCCTGGGTGACTGGGCACGAGGCGCTCTCGCGCGCGCATGCGACAATACTGGAGCAGCGCCAGCGCGCAGCGCACGCGCGCAGAAGAAAGGAGTGTGCTTTGCTGACGCGGGTGCGCTGCAAGCCCTGCGCAGCCCCGCTCGGCAGCACACGATGATAGGAGCGCGCGGGGGGCATCGCGACAGGCCCTGGGGCGATGCCAATCAAAGCGCACTCACCCAGACCCTGAGGGTTATGCCAGCCAAAGCGCACCCATGAGCAGCCACGTCTCCAGCAGCGCCGTGACCGCCTCCGGCTCCTCTGGCGACTTGGCGGGGGCGGGCGGGGGCGCCTGCGCGCCCGCGCTGCTGCCCGACGCCGCGCCGCCGGCTGCCAGGGGCGGCTCCTGCCTGCTGGAGTCGCCGCACTCGCCCACGCGGATGGTGCAGATCTTGTACGTTGACACCACGTCTGCCGGCGTACGCTCGCATTCGCTGATACCCATATCAAATGGGTACCAGTATCGGAGGCTGGGGCGGCCATGGCAGCGCAGCCGGGCGCGTAAACACAGGACCACAAGCAGCCAGGCTGGCAGCTATGGCCACCACTGACCGCTTGGGTGCAGCACGGCCAAGGTTGCATGTGGCTGCCTGCTGCACACACCGGCGCGCGCACGTCCAGCGCGCGACTCACAAGTGGGCCCGCCCGCCTGTGCGCGCAACTCACAGGCGCGCACGCTGATGCAGACGAGGTGGGAGCGCGACTCTGGGCACACTGGGGTGCAGTGACGGATACGGGCGGCGACTTGCGCGCCACGCGCCGCGGCCTCCCTACCCCGCAATCGGCCACGCGTTCAAGAGTGGGGCATGGGGCGCACTGGGGTGCGAGAGGCTGGTGCTCAGCAGCGACTCGCGCGCCACGCGCCGCTCCTCGGCCGCCGCGGTGTCCGCGTCGATGCCGAACGCGCTGTGCTCGACCACCTTGACCGCAACCACGGCGCCCTTCCAGCGGCCCTTGAACACGCGCCCGTAGCCGCCGCGCCCCAGCAGCGGCCCCACCTCCACCTGGCGCGCGCGGCCCGGGGTCAGCGTATGGTACGGCGGACGGCGTGCCCTAAACCTACCCTCCCTACCCTACACCAACCGCGGTCCAGGAAACCGGGAGACCAAGAAAGCCGTGGCGGTGGCAAGCAGCCGCCGCGACTCCTTGGCAGCGATGCAGGGCCGGGCCCGTGGCGGGGCAGACCTGGACCAACACGTGCGCAACAGGGTGACTGAAATGCATCAACGAATTGACTTGTGATGCGCGCCTGCAAAACCCAGGCGGCCCAGAGTGCTCAGGAGAGCGAGGACCCTGAGCCAGCCCTGTTCGTAATGACACGCATCCACAGCAGGCACCTTGTAGGCATACTGCCAGCTGGGTGCACTTGCTCAGCCTCCGCCGCGCCCGATGCCCGCAGGCCCCGAGCGGCGCCTCCCATTCACCAGCACCAATCCCCCCCGCACTCAGCTCAATAGGAGCCGAGCGGCGCGCCTGCTCATCCTGCAGCGGGCCCAGCCAGCGCAGGCGCCACAGCTCCGGCAGCACCTGCCCCTGCGCCAGGTCACCCGCGCGGCCCCCGCTGCCGCCCGCCGCGCCGCCGGCACCCGCGCCGCCGGCCTCGTCGAGCCTCTCTCCGGTGGAGGGGCTGGCGGTGGTGTATGTGCCAAAGCTGCTGGGGCCGCCCGCGTGCGCGCGCGGGCTGCCGGGCAGGCTCGTCACCGCCATCGAGCCCAGGCCCAGCGGGTGGTCCAGGCCCGGCGCGGGCGCCTGCACGGGGGCGCCAGCCGCGCCAGTCAGGGCCATGGGCCGCTGCACACATCGCACACGGGCGAGCTGCCCCCCGCCGGCCTTTCGGCACCGCTGCCGCCTGCGGAGCCGTCGCACGCTGGGCAGAGGGGCGAGCGCGCGCAGCAGACCAGCGGCCACCCCGCCACAGCCGCTCTGCCCATGGCCGTAGTATGAGCCGCCCGTGTGCGAGCGCCTGCGGGCTTGCCAGCTAAGCGGAGCGCGCCACGCGACTCGCCACCCTGGCCAAGCAGCCTGCCGGCCCTCAGCGCCTGCCAGCACCCTGCCCCGGCGCCCCCACCCCTGCACTCGCGCCCACGGCCACACCGCGCGCCTGCGGCCGCGCGCGCGCACGCGCGACCGGGCTCCCGCGGCGCGGCCGGCGCCGGCTGCGCCGGAAGCGCGGGCCGCAGCATCCCGCGCGCGCTGGCAACCTGCGCCAGGCCTGCAGTGCAGCGCGGCGCATCAGGGCGCACCTGCTGCCAGGGCGGCGCGCTCGCCAGCTCCCTTTTCGCCGCCTCCTCCTTGGCGAGCAGCGCGCGCCGCTGCATGCGCGCGTACAGCAGTATGCCCGCCAGCGTGAGGGCCGCCGCCAGCAGCGCCACGCTGACAGACGCGCCCACAGCCACCCGCCAGTCCACCCCGCCGCTGCTGCCGCTCCCGCGCGCGGCCAGCATGTCCAACGCACTGTCGCCATTGTCGCCGTTGCCGCCCGTGTCCGTCATGCAGATGCCGAGGTTGTTCGAGAACGACAGCTTCATCGTGCCCACTGCCGGCCCCGCGGCGCACATGCGTGAGCCGCGCACCCTGGCCATGCCAGACCCTGGCCATGCCAGATCACGCGCGTGCGCGCCGTGAGCCGCGCGCTCCTGCTCGCGAGCGCTAGTCACGCGGACCGAGCACGGCAGCGCGAATGCGCTGCGGGGCACCCTCGGGGCCCTGCAAGGCTTGAGGCTCTTGCAATGCTTCCTGGCGGGCTGCGCAGCGGAGCCCGACCGCCTCGACCCGCCTGCTGCGGGGCCGGTGGCCTGGCCCAGCTACCGCGGCGCGCGCCGCCGCGCCGGCTGGCTCCGACGGAAGCGGCTGGCGGCTGCACGGCGCCCGGCACGGGCGCACACCAAGCGTGGCACCCTGAGGACCCACGCGGTGCGCATGGCCCGCGCTCCCTCGGCTGTGGGGCAGGCTGGGGCCTGGCATGCCTGCCGAGCCGGCCACGACAGACGCCCTATGCACTATGCTGGCCCTGGCAGATGCCATCCCTGCCCCCCCAACCCCTGCCAAGCCGGCCCCGGTAGGCGGCGGCCGGGAGGCGGGCGCGCGCACCCTGCTCCGGGGGCTGGCTGCCGACGCGCGTGACCGGCAGCTGCACGGAGTCCGGCCCGCCGCGGGCGACCACCGTGACATTATTCACGGACGTCACGTGCGTGCGCGGGTACGACTTTACCACGGCCGCGGCGTAGTCCGAGCAGTTGTTGTACACGGGGTAGCTCGTCACGTTGAACAGGCCGTACTGCGCGCCACGCCAGCGCCTCTCTGATCAACAGACGGGCTCGCTGCGTGCGCACTCAAGGCCAGGGAGGACTCTGCAGCTCGAAAGGACAGTGCTCTTGACCACAGCCAGTCAGAGCCCAACGGGCCCTGCCAGCCAGGGCCACTGCCACCCGTACTGGCGACGCGGGCTGGCGAGCGCTGAGCTGCCCGGCTCGGCTGGCAGGTGCGCCTGCACCGCGGCTCCACTGCGCAGGGAGAGGCAGGCGGCAGCGCCGCCGGCGGATGGGGCCGCGCCTTAGCCCCCGGCGCCGCGAGGATGGTGGGCCAGCCCCCGTAGCCCTGCACCTCGTAGGTGATGCTCCGCCGCTGCAGGCGCGCTAGGCTGTGACCAATGCGCTGCGGCGCGTAGTTGCGCAGGATGAGCGCGTCCCAGGACAGCTCCGCTCCCGCCTCGATAAGGATGACGCCGATCAGGGCGCTGAAGTTGATTGTGCTCTGCTCGTGCGGGTCGGCCGCTGCGCAGGGGGCGCCCAGGCGTCAGAGCTGCCAGCGCCGCGCGCAGCCGCGGCAGTCACACGCCACCTGACACACTAGGAGGCAAACATCCAACACAGCAATGTCACCAGGACTGCGAGCAGAATTTGCTTGCATACTTGCGTTGAGTGGGAGGTCGCCGGGCGCGCACAAGTCACCGAAAGGTTGCGCCCAGACGCGATCTTAATTGGCCCACCGTCCTGGTCAATCCAGTCCAACGCCTGCAGCACGAGTGTGACCGGTGGCGCCTGCGCGCGGCCAGCTTTTGAGATGCGCGGCTGCGGGCGGGTGCGGGGCCTGACAGAGCAGCCCGCCGTGACGGTGCAACAGTCCACAAACACAGCCGTGGCCGCTGGCGCAGGAGCTGGGCCACCCGACAATGCTCCGAAGCGCGTGAGCGATGCAGCGGGTGCTGAAGCAGAAGCAGGACAGCCGGACCAGCACCCGTGCGCCTGGTCGAGTGGGTTTCAGTGCCAGTGTGTGTACAGAGCTGATGACGGGCGTGCCGCGCCTGCGCTTTGGGTGAGCCAACGACGACACTGCTGACGGCGCCGTCCTTCAGCGCCCCGGCCAGAGACACGGAGCTGCTGACGTACACGGGAGCGCACGAGCCGCTCGCGGCGAGCAAACCCAACAGCAGCGGCAGCAGCGGCGGTCGCAGGCTGCGCACGCACTGCCTAGGCATGCCGGCACCCGCCGCGCAGCCCAAACGGGAAGCGCATCACGCCCTTCCGCTGCACGCGCCTAAGCCTTGCTGCCAGCGATGCCAAGTGGGTGCCCCGGAGGGCGCACATACAGCCAACGCGTGTAACCAGCTCTTCAGGGTAGGGTCTGCATTTGGTTGGTTAGCTCTAACTATCTATAGATCATCCATATCGGACAGACAGGACGAGCACATGGCCAGTCTGCCTGTTCCTCTAGTGGGCTGCACATGCAGCTCCCACAATGACTTGATTTACAACCGGCCTAGCGTGCTGTTGCGGCTGCAGAAAGAGATACAAAGGGGTTGTCCACAGCTGCAGGCGGTGCGGCCAGACAGACACAACCATATCCACACCGAGAGACTGCACAGGCGTGCCACGACCCTTACATGGCGCTGCACCGTATGGTGCCAGGCAAAGGTGTCTGTTCTACAGAACGGCCTCCAGGGCGGCGCAGAGAGCTGCCACCTCGGCCGGCGTGTTGTAGTGCAGCAGCGACACGCGCACTACGCCGTCGTCCGCGCCGCCGTCCCAGCGCCCGGCCTCGGCCAGGCGGCTGACCAGCCGGTGCGCGTAGAGGTGCCCATGCCGCAGGGCGAAGCCGCGCTCCTGCGGCCCCGGAGGCAGGTTCCCAAGAGTCATTCACAGATGCACACTTTTTGTGTTCTGCACTGAGTAGGCAGGGCCTGGCCATGCCATGTAGGTTGCACCATTCTTGCAGGTCAGTACATGTTGCAGCTCTGTACCACAGGAACAGCCGCCTCCTGCCGGCCAGCCGACAGACTGCAGGCAACCGCATGCGTCTGCTGCGGCCAGCCAGCGCAAGGCACGCGACCTTGATCATGCGACAGAGGCCAAGCCAAGCACAACAGCCCGCATTGCACGTTCGCACGGCAGCCTCTCCAATGCCCGCCCCACTTGCAGCTGGAGCGCATGGACGATCACCAGTGATGCGGAGCTCCACCCGCATGCGCTGGCGCTTGCACTGGCGTCCCAGGCCGAGCGACCAACTTGACGGAGCTGACACGCGTCAAAGGCGTGGCGCGCGCCTGCAGCGCAGCGGCGACGGCCGCCGAGCGCAGCGCGCGGTGGCGGAAGCTGACCACCGGCACGCGCTCGGACGCCGCGCGTGCCTCGCGCGGGCCGATTACCGTCACCTGCGCGTCCGCCATGCCGTCCTCATGGTGCAGCGCTGTCTCAGGCCCCTCCATGGTTCCGCTTAACCTACCCTACCCTACTCTTCCCTTACTGCTGGACAATATTCATGGTGTCGCTGGACAGCATGCGCGCAGCTCAGCATGCGCGGTGCTGCAAACGAGCACGCGGCGCGCATCAACCCGGCACCGGCTGGCGTGCTGCGCCGGCGCCCCGGCCCCGCGGCCGCGCCTGCTCTTTGGCGGCCAGGTACGCGAGCAGCTGCGCCTGCAGCGGCTGCTCCATGCGCGCGAAGTTGGCGTATGCGGCCTCGACGACGGCGCGGAGCTGCCGCTGCTCCGCGGCACCCGCCTGCTCGCCCGGCACCGGCGGCGTCGGCTGCCCTGCGGCAGGCCAAGCCAGGCCTCTGCCCAGCGCATCCCAGGGGGAGGCACACAGCCGGAGCGCCCGACTCCCTCATTGCTGCGCAGTGCCAGGGTTCTGTTGCTGGCCCCAGCCGTCGGCGCAACCCAGCTCGCGCACGCGCGGGCTGCTGGCATGGGGGCTGCAGGGGTACCGTCTGTTGTGACCGGCCGCGGCGCATGCCGCTGCGGTGCACAGGGCAGCCTGGCCGTGCTGCGCCGCTGGGCGCCAGCCCACCTGCGCACGCCGCAAAGTACTGCGGCAGCGCGGCTACGCCCGCGCACGCCTCGTGGCTGGGCCCGCCGAGCTCCCACTTGTAGGGCGCCGCGGACGGATCGACAAAGTAGTGGTTGGGGCCGCCAGGGCCCAGCTCCTGGAACGCCGCGGACGTGCCGAACAGCGCCGCCAGGTGCGGGCCGCAGATCTTGTAGATGGAAGCGGCATACCTGTGTAAGGATCAGGTTAGGGTAAGCTGCCCACCCCAGCAACTGCGCGGCAGTGCGGACAAGAGGCACGTAAGACCTGGGCAGGGCCGCGGCTCCAGGCGCGACTGGGCAGCGCAGCAGGTGAACCAGATAGGGACGGCAGTGCCGGGCCGGCGGCCTGGCCCTGGCTCGCCGGGGCTCGCCAAGGCACCGCGCCAGGCGCCGCTGTGAGCTATGCAGGCGCGGCGGCGCGCCGCGGGCGAGGGCCGCCACAAGCGGCCCTGCATGAAGAGGTTATGCCATCACAAGCACGTGCACGCATCGCAGTCCGCGGCTGCTGCTGCTGGGCCTGGCGAGGGCCAGGCGGGGGCTGCAGGCGGGCGCGGGGGAGGCTAGGGTAGGGTTAGGGTTGGGGCCGCGCGCCAGTCGACGCCCCACGCGGCCACGTCGACCGGCAGGTGCGGCGCGTACGCGACGCCGTCCAGTGCGACGCGCGCGCGGCCGCCGCACGGCCCCGCGCGCACCGTTGCGACCAGCGCGGCCGCGTCCAGCACCGCGCCTAGAATGTTGGAGACGTGGATCGCGGCCACGATGCGCGTGCTGCGGCGCGCACGGGGCGCGAGCCCGGTCAGCAGCTGCGCCCCTGCCTGAACAGCCCGGCAGGGTGACGAGCTTGGGTTCCGCGCATGGCGTACGGCCTGCTTGATCACTCGATGCACGCCGGTGGCGCTCTGGAGCAAGCTGGTGGCCTTTGCAAGCCTGTCCAGGGGCTCATCCAGAAAGCTGCATACAAAGCAGCACGCCATGCCGTGCGGGCTACCTGCCCCACTGCCCTTAAACCCCCTGCTGTTCATTGCTCTGTCCGCCAGGCCACATGACGGCATGCGGCTGGCCGCCAGGTGCCTGTGCAGGTGTCCATGCGGCGGCGACCGGGCATTCGCCTGCGCCTGTGCTTGGAGCAGCAAGGCAGCCCCTGCTGCGGCTCTCTGCGAACCCCTCTTCCACCCAAGCCACATGCATGCACACGCGCCAACCGGTGCAGCCGCGCACCGCGGCGCGCGCGGCACGGCCGTATCACTCTTGGCGAGGCTGTGGCTGGGCAGTCCTTCAAGCGCAATCACGTAAATCAGTGGCCGATGGCCTCCGCCAGGCCACGGCCACGGCAGCAGCCACCCATGGCACAGCGAGCAGCTCGCTCATGGCACACATTGCCACCAAGGTGTACGCAAGCGTGGAGGGAGCTAAGAGCTGGCGTATGGCCCCAACTTCTCATCCTTGGGGCAGCCGCGCACCACGGCGAGAGCAGCGCGGCCAGGTCGTCCAGCGACGACTCCGCGGCCGGGCCGTCCCTGGCGCGCCACCAGACGAGCGTCGCGCCGGTGGCCTCCGCCAGGCGCACCCACGGCCCGGCGTTGGCCTCATGGCAGGCCTCCTGGACGACGATCTCGTCGCCGGGGCCGACGCCGCCCGTGCGCCGGTAGGCGTCCGCCACGGCCGCAAACAGCTGCGAGGTGCTGGACCCGAGCGCGACCTCGCCCACGCCGTGCGCGTGGAACAGCGCCTGCGCGGCTGCCGGCGCTGAGGCGGCGCGCGATTGCGCGGGCGGGCCGCTGCGGAAGCAGTGCACTCTGGCTGCAGATTGAGCAGGCTGTTGTGCAGGCAGGACTTGCACGCTGGCATTACAATGGTTTGCAGTGCTGGTGAGATTGCAGAGTCACTATATACTCAACAGCATTGCAGTCAACACGTCAACAGCCCTACAGAGGCGAGCACATGGAGCGGCCGCAGCCTCTGGGAAGTCATATTGGGGACAGGGCGAGGAGGCGCGCCTTCACGACCTCGTGCGCCGCGCCAACGGCGGCGTCTGCGCGCTTGGACAGGGCGTAGCCCGCCCCCAGCTGGGCGCAGTTGTGCAGCAGGTGGTCCCGCACCGCGTCCGCAACGCAAATGGGCACCTGCGGCGGGAGCATGCCAGCCATCTCACAGCAAGCCGTGCCAGCCTCTGAGCCGCACAAACTGGCACGGTGGCTCATACAACAAGTCTGCGTACAACAAGTCTGGCGTGTGCTGGCCTCAACGCGCAGCAGCAGCACCTGGCTGCCGCCTGCATTCTCCATGAAGGCCGCATTCTTTCGTGCCGGGTCGAAGTACGCGTACTGCGAGCGGGCCGTGACATAGAGGCCTTCCAGGTCACCTTCTGTTCCCAGCATGGGCCCCGTACGGTGCACAGAGCCTGCAGAACACCGCATGTAAAGTGCAAGATGAGCCCACAAGTTGCTCAACACTTCACACACATACACAGGCCAGTGATTCTTGGACACAGCGCACCAGAAGAGGTAGCTGGTAGGGCGCAAAGGCCGCGGTTAAGCGCGGTCAATTGGCAGACGCTAAGCCTCTTCACAGCGATGCAGCGCTGCAAGGAGAGTGGACACCGGTGAAGCATAGCTTGCAGGGACCCGCACCGCTGTGACTCACAGGTCCTGACCTTGCTTGCACAACCCTTCCAAGCCCTCTCATCGAGCCGTTGCAAATGCCCAGATCACAGCTGCGCCAGCAGGCCTTTCTCTCCGGTGCGCCGCTAGACCAGGTACGCCCGCCTGAAGCGCAAACAGAGAGGCGGACAGGCAGCGGCGATGCGCGCGTCCCCGCGGCACTGACTGGCCAGAGCGCCCGGGGATGGGCGCGGCCGTGGGCGAGCATCAGAAGGAGAACCCCTCAGCTGGGAAGCCTGTGGGGCCCGCACCCAGGCGGCAGGGGCGGGCGGTGCTGGCGCCGCTCGCGCCCAACACGCTGCCGGGCGCGGCCGCGACGCCGCGCGCCATGCTCAAGCCGGAGCCCGGCCGCACGCCGCTGACTCGGACCCAGGCTGCGTCCGCTGCCGCGCAGGCAGGGTGCCCGATGCCTGCAGCGTCACCTGCAGCGTCATGCGGGAGCGTGACACCTGCGGCTGGCAGCAGCAACCAGCCCAGTGGGCTCTGCATGTTGCAGGGCCGCAGCTGTTGGTTACAGCAACGCCACTTTCCACGGGGGCTTGGTGCGCTGCTGTCGCCAGACACAACGCTGGTGCGCGGCGCGCAGACGCCCCTGTCATGCAGCCAGGCGCCGCCGCGCACCTGGGCGTCCGACCTGGCAGCCTACCTGGAGGCCGGCGCGCCCGCTGGCGCGCCCGCCGAGGCGGCCGCCGCGCGCGCGGCGCTGGCCGGCGCAGTTGAGCGCGCGCCCGCGTCCGCCGCGGCATGGTGGGCGCTCCTCAGCCATGAAGAGGCGGCGGGCGCGGCGCTGACAGGTGCGCCGCGGCGCTGCGCTTAGCGCCCCCAGCTGCCGCGCGCGCCCCCGCGCACGCCGCGCCGTCCCAGGCACAGGGCGGCCGCCGGCCGCGCCCGCGGCTGCTGCACAGGCCTCGCAGCCGCTCAGCTCGGCTGGGCGTCCTGGGGGTATAGTGGGAACGGCTGCTGCAGCCGTGGCAGCTTCCGCACCGCCAGTCTTCTGTGGCGCGGCAGGCGGCCTCGCGGAGGGCGCCGCCGGGGCGGGCCGTGCAGGCGTGGGCCTGGGCCAGCTGTTCGCCTGGGCGGTCAAGACCGTGCCCAAGTCCGGCAACTACGCCAGCGAGGCCTACCTGCGCCTGTGGCTCGGCTGCGCGCGGCACCAGTGGTACGCCGCCTGTCTCCTATAGCAATCTCGGCGCCTCCTGCTGCTCAGCTGGCCTGTCTTGCAAGTTCACCTCGGCGCCTCTCGTTGCTCTGCTGGCCAGCTGTGTCTGCTGGAAGACGTGCAAGGCTTGGGCGCAGAGCCAGCTGGTCTGCCCGTTCTGCAGTCTTCAAGGCATCAGGGTGCACATGACCGTGCCGTCTGCGCGGCGCAGGGCGAAGAGCGCGGACGACGCGCGCGACACGTTCAAGATGCTGCGCAGCCAGGGCATCGGGGAGGGCGCCGCGCTGCTGTACACAGAGTGGGCGGCGCTGGAGGGCGCGGCGGGTGCGGTCCACTTGAGTCCCCGGTTGCCTGGCGCTGCGCCAGATCAGCCTGGAGTAATTACACTTTATGGAAGCCGTATCCTAGGTCATAGCTGCGCCATGGCCAGTGCGCTTTGCTTCAAGCACATCCTCCGCCACAAACAGGTGTTGTCTTCCATCGTCCGCTACACTCTTGGCGCGCACAACTTCGATGGCCTTGGATGGGTCCGGAAAGCAAGTAACATCACTTCAGCATGCATGCGCCGAATTGCGCACCATGCTGCGGCCCATTGGCCTAGTCGTGTGTCTGCCGTTTCATGGCCGTGCGCAGGGCCGCTGATTGCTGACATGGTACCGGACGCCTGGTGGCGCTGCCTCCCGGGCACGCGCGCGCCCGGGTCTGCAGGCCGCGGGAGGCGCGCTCAGCAGGCCGCGGCTGCGCGCAGGCGCCTGGGAACGCGCCAAGCAGGTCGTGCGCAAGGGCCAGGCCGCGGGCGCGCAGCCGGCGCACGCGCTGGAGGCCGCACTGGCGGACCTGGAGGCGCGCCGCCTGCCGAGCGGCGCGCCCCGGAGCGCCGGCGCCGGCGCCGGCGCCGGCGCCGGCTGCGGGTGCGCTGCTGGCTGCGGCCCTGCTGAGCGCCTTCAGTGGAGGCTCACGCTCATGTGGCCCCATCGCTCCTGCACTTGACGAGGTCTGCAGGTGCTGTGCAACGCGCTGCTGCTCAAGCACAGCGCATAGGGGCTTGGCGGCGCTGCCCTGTCTGTCAGTCGGGCATGCAAGAGGTCCGGCGGGAGGTCCCTTCCATGCAACCAACGGCGGCCACCCGCGCAGCGGCGGCGGGGACGGTGGCGGCGCGACCGCGCACTCGGGCCTGAGCTCGGCGACGGCATTCCTGCAGACGCCCGCGGCGGGCGCGCAAGCGCAGCGCAGGCTGCCGCCCCTGACGCCGACCGCGGAGCTGGGCGCCGAGCGCGGCGCGAGCAGCGCAGCGGCAGCGCCGGCCGTGCCAGCGTCCGCCCCTGCGCCCCCGGCTGCCCCGCCGGCGCGCGCCACGCCCGCCGGAGCCGCACCCGCCTGTTGCCCGGCGCCCGCGCGCGACCGTGGCCCTACACTCGCGGCGCCCTGCGCCAAGAGGGCCGTGCCTGCCGGCGGCACGACCGACCACAGCCTGGCGTCCGGGAGCAGCGGGGGCACGGGGGGGAGCGCGTCCGGCGCGCCCAGCGGCGCAGAGGAGGCGACCGCGACGCTGCACAGCGGCCCCGCGCGCGCGGCCACGCCCGCAACAGGCGCGGCCCTCGCAGCCGCCTCCCTGTCCAGCTCCTGCCGATGCAAAGCCATCCAACCCGCCATCTGTAGCTTTTGCCAACTCAAAATCTGCTTGATATGGCAAGCCAGACGAAGTCAGTTCATGAGACGGCCTCAAAAGCAACGCCGCCGAGTCGCAGCAAGGGTCTCTGGTAGCAGCCACAGCAGCGACGGCCGCTGCACCTGGGTGATGCAGGGGCGGGGCAGCCTCAGCCAGGCGGGTCAGTGGGCTGGCGATGCGTGACCAGGACGCTGCGGGTTATGCTGCACAGCGGCAGGTGTGGCGGGTGGGTGAGCCTGTGTGCTGTGCCTGCAGGCCGCACAGACCTCAGCGGCAGCAGCCGCGGCAGCTCCGCGGACGGCGACGCGGAGACCGTGGACCTGCAAGGCCGCGCAGCCCTGCGCGCCAACCCTAACCCTGGCACAACGCCAGGCGCGCCTGTGCACCCAGGCGGGGCGGTGGCGGCGGCGGCAGCGGCGGAGGACCCTACCGTGATCGTCAGCCGCGCGCCGCGCCCGGCGTTCGGGCGCGCATTTGCCGCCGCCGGCGCCAAGGGCGGCCCGCGCCGGCTGGGTGCGGCGCCTGCCCTGCGCGACAAGGCTGCACGAAGGTAGATGGGGTTGGAGCATGGCGCTGTCTGAGTAGAGGCAAGGTTGTGGCACGGCACCAGCAGGACTTGGGTGTCCTTGCCGAGGCATAAGGCGCCTTTTGACCGCCTGGCGCTGCGCCACAGGCTGCGCCCTCAGCGCTGCATTGCAGACCAGACAAGGACTTGCGCGTTCTGTACTGCAATCGCATCGCCTTAGCGCCCCTCTGTCTGCCACATCCATATTGAGTACCCCTCCGGCGCTGGCGAGCACCAGGGCATGCGCGCGCTTCCGCAGTGCGCGCACACCGAGCCCCTGCAGCCTCACCGCGTGCCGTACGGACGCAGGCCTGGTCGGCGGCGCGGCGCGCATCGCGGTGCGCCCGCCCGGCCTGCGCCTGGCGCCGACCGCCGAGGCGGACGAGACCGGCGGGTCCGCCGGCGGCGCCTCCCGGGGCTCCGCCACGCCCTCGCGCAGCGCGTCCCCGCCCGACGCACCGTCCGGCAGCATCTCGGCGCGCGCGGCGCCACACCCAGGTAACGGGGCCTGCGCGACGGCGGCCGGGCTCGATGCGGGCGCGGAGGCCGGCAGGAAACGCAAGGCGGACACGGCGGCGGCGCCGCGCTCGCCCGCGGCGGCGGCTGCGGCCGCGGCCGGCGCAACGGGCTGCAAGCGCCGCCAGTCGCCCGAAGCTCAGGTACTCCCTGACGCCCAGCACAGTGTGCGCTGCTGACTTGCCATCGCATGCGCACGCGTGCGGCAATGGCCTCTGCCAGCATAATGCGGCGCCTGCGTGGCACGTACCCTCTCTGATGCCACCATGAGGCCACATGCGTGGTCGCTCCCGTGATGCAGCAGCCGTGCTTGCAGGCGCCGGCGCTCGCCCCAAGCGCCCCCGCTGACGAGCGCGGGCGCGGGCCTGCCGGCGCGCCGCCCGCGGTGGCCGCTCCGGCGGCTCCTGCAGCGCTTGCGGGGCCGAGCGCCGCGGAGCGGCCAGCGGCCTCTGTGCGCCCGGCAAACCCGGACAGAGACGGGGCGCCTTCGGCGGGCGCGCACGCGGGAGCAGCCACGCCCGCGCAGGCCCCCTCGACCAGCAGTGCGTGCAGCCCCGACCGCCAGGAGACCGTGCAGCTGGCCGCGCGCGGCGCGTACGGCCTGCCGCGCCGCGCGCTGCCGCTGCCCGCGCCGCCGCTGCGCCGGCAGCCGCTCGCCGACCTCGCGGAGCCGGGGTCGGCAGGCGCACACGCTGCGCCGGCCTGCGGCTCCGCGGCAGGGCCGCCGCGCGGGGGCGGGCGGGCGCAGGAGCGGGCGCGTGCGGCGGAGGGCGGCGGGCTCGCGCGCGGCGACGACGACGACCCCGAAGAGACCGTGCCCCTGGTCAACGGCGGCCTGGCGGCGCGAGCGCTGCGCGGCCGGCAGAGCATCGCGCCAGGCGCGGCGCTGCTGCCCGCGCCGCCCCCGCAGCCGGCCGCGCGCACCGCGAGCGCCGCCGGCGGCCCAGCTGCTGCAGCAGGCAGCGTGGCGGCCGACCCCGACCAGACCCTGCCGCTGTCGCGCCCGGTCTACGGCGGCGCGGCCGCCGGCGCGCGGCCGGCCGGGGCGCGCGCGGTCCTGCCGCCGTCGCCGCCATCCTTTGCGGCCCGGCAATGCGCGCCGCCGCCGCCGCCGCCGGCCAAAGAGGCGGCCGACGCGGCGCGCGCCGCCATGGGGCCGCCGCCCAGCCGGCCCAGGTGATCCGCGACCGTGACCCCCTCAGATGCACCCTTGAGATGGGTAGGTGATGCGCACGCCTGCACGCAGCAGGCGTCGGTGCTCTCAATGGTCCGCGCTGCCCCAGCGGCATTTTTGCGAGCAACGCTTTGGCACCAGGGTCAGCAGGTCCCGCAGGCTGGGCTGCGTAAAATCGTCACTGCAGGCTCTCCGGACGTCTTGTGGCTCTTCTTACTGCGCGCGCTGGGCCATGCGGAGTGCACGCGTGACCACCAATCGATCATTGGACAATTGGATGTTCGCAGGCCGCCGCTGGCCAGCCTGGCCGGAGAGCCGCCGGCGGCGCCGGACGGCGCCGCGGCCGCGCAGCCCGGCGCAGGCGCGCTAGGCGCGCCCGCGGCGCCGCCGCCGGGCGCGCCCGCGGCGGCCGCCGCGCCGGCGCCGCCGCGGCCGCGGCGCGTGCGCGAAGACGAGAACACGGTGGTCGTGCGCGGCACGCGCTACACCAAGCTGGAGTGCGTCGGCCGCGGCGGCTCCTCCAAGGTGTTTAAGGTGCGGCGCGGGTCTGTAAATTGCCCGCGGCCCCTGCAAGGTTCTCAGGTACGGCGCGGCGCACCGGCGGGCATGCGCGCGTACGCGCGCGTCCGCCTGGAGCGGGGTGCAGCTTCCGCCTATGCGTGGGGCACATCCAGTGCTCTATCTGTCCAAGTGCCCCAGTGAGCGGGTGCGGGGCGAGGGGGCGGGCTGCTGCAAGCTGTCTGCGCGAGGTGACCCTGGGGCATGCGGCGGAGGCGTGGAAGACAGCGACTCTGCATTGACGCTCTCATGGGATCCGCCCTGCACAACAGCCCAAGGAGGCGGCCACTGCGCCGGGGCGCACATGGCATCACAGCCAAGCATGCAGCAGCGCACGCGCTGCTGCTGCGCGCCGATGCGCTGCCCCCGGCCGCCCGCAGGTCATGGCGCCCAGCCGCAAGATCTACGCGCTCAAGCGCATCCGGCTCGCCGGGCGCGACCGCGAGGCGGCCGCGGGCTTCATCGACGAAATTGCGCTGCTCAACCGCTTGCGCGGAAACGCCAACATTATCCAGCTGTTCGACGCGGAGGCGCGGTCCTGCCTCCCTCGCCCGCGCGCCCCCAGGCAGGCCGCCACGCGCATGTGTCTCCGCAGGCCATGTGCCACAGCCTCCATGTCTGATGCAGCAGCATGGGCGCATGCCGTTGCACACGACCAGAGAGAGATGACTACAATATACACCTAATATCTCCTTGCGGGTGACCCGCAAGGACAACAAATTTACGTGGGCACCCCCATTCGGTACAGTCAGCCTGGTGGGTGGCGTCAGGCACCTGAGCGTTGCTATGCCGCGCCGGCGGCATGCGTGCCCGAGCGCCGCGCGCGCGCGCAGGTGATCCGCAGCGAGGGCCTGATCTACATGGTCATGGAGTACGGCGACATCGACCTCGCGCGCCTGCTCGCGCGCCACGAGGCCGCGCAGCGCGAGCGCGGCGCGCTGGAGCCCGACGAGAACTTCATCCGCATGTACTGGCAGCAGATGCTGCAGGCGCGCGCAGGCCCCACCCTACCCTACCACTGATTGCGCCTTGCTGGCCGCGTCAGGTGCTCGCCTGCGCGCCTGGCGGTGGATGCAGACGCCGCCCAGCTCCTGCCGGCCGGCCGGCCTGGGTCATGCAGGCAGTCGTGCTGGCTGGGTCAGAGATGTGGGTCTGGGTCGCTGGCGGTGTGTTCAATGAGCGCAGTTGCGGAGTCGGGCGCCTGGCAGGGGTGCTGAGCTCCGGGGGCCGCGCCCCGGCGCGCGCAGGCCGTGCACGCGATCCACGAGGCGCGCATTGTGCACAGCGACCTCAAGCCCGCCAACTTCCTGGTGGTGGAGGGCCGCCTGAAGCTGATCGACTTTGGCATCGCCAAGGCCATCTCGTCGGACACGACGTCGATCGCGCGCGAGTCGCAGGTGCGCCGCGGCCCGATGCGCAGCAGGGCGCTGCCAATGCCGGCCTGCAATGATCACCGTGCATCGACTCAGGCTGCCTGCTCTACGGCGAGACCGCATCGCGCTCTCACGCGCGAGGCTCACAGCCCTGGCGGGCGGGCCGCGTCCGCGCCCCACTGTGCGCGCTGCAGCATGTCAGGCACCGCAGCTGCCCATGCTGCGAGCTGGCAAGGCGCATGCAATCCCGTATAGATGCCGCCGGCCCAGCATGGGCGCCGCGTGAGTGCTGTGCGCGGGCGCGCGCGCCCGCAGGTGGGCACGCTGAACTACATGTCGCCCGAGGCGATCCTGGGCGGCGCGACCAACATTCGCGGCGGGCCGCCCATGAAGGTGGGCCCCCGCGGATGATAGGGTTGTGATACGATTAGAGTGACCTAAAGCGCTGCAGGATTAGGTTCATTATAAGCGCTGCATGTAAAAGCGGCCGTCGCGGCTGCAAAGAGCCTCGCGGACCAGACACTGCGGCCCCTCCTAATCTCCGTGTGCAGGCGTGCGGCGGCCGATGCGGCGCTGCCCGGCGAACTCTGAAACCGGGCGCGGCAGCTGCCCGTCGCCAGTGTGCTTGCTCGCAGTGACCGAGCCCAGGCCCGCAACTCACGCAGCCGCGCCGCCCTGCGCGGCCCGCCAGGTGGGCCGGCCGTCCGACGTGTGGAGCCTGGGCTGCATCCTGTACCAGATGGTGACCGGCCACACGCCCTTCGCGGCGCTGGCCTTCATCCAGAAGATGCATGCAATCACCGACCCGGCGCACGCGATCGACGTGCCGCCGCTGCGCAACGCGGCGCTTGCTGACGTCATCCGCCGCTGCCTGGACCGCAACCCGCGCACGCGCATCACCATGCCGGCGCGCGCGCGCGTCACTCTGCATGCGCCGCCCCGCAGCGCCCCTGCTGCACCCTGCCGCATCGCTGCCTCGCCCTGCCGCGCGCCGGCCTCCGTTGTTACACTGCGAGCCAGGGCTGTCATCTCCCGGGGGATGGGCGCTACTGAGCCGCATGCAGGGCGCGGCCAAGGCGCCTGGGCCCCACCTGCGCGCGCGCCGCCATGCTGCCATGCTCTGCACCCCGCGTGCGAGTCTGGTGCACACCGCCATGGCGCCACGCTGTCATGCTGTAAAGAGCGACCCGAGCTGACGCGGCGCGCGGCGCATCGGCCGCATGGCGCCGCGCTGTCATGCTGAAGAGGACCCGGAGCTGACGCGGCGGCGGCGCCGCGCGCGCAGGAGCTGCTGGAGCACGCGCTGCTGCGGCCGGTGGCCGCGCCGGCGGCGGGCGACCCGGACGCCGCGCTGGTCGGGCTGTCGCGCGCGCAGCTGCGCCGCCTGCTGGTCCAGGCGCGCTCGCAAGGCTCCCGTCAGGGAGGATGGGCAGGTGCCTGGCGGGGAAGGCTTCTGTACATCCGGTGCCCAAAGCAGGGGCGAGTGGGCAGCGTTCCAGGCGCGCCTGCAGCATGGGGTCATGGGGGTTGCGTGGCATGGAATCATCCCATACGTATTTCATGGGAAGCGCCTTCCAGGCCAGGCAGGGGAGAGTGGCCAGCCAAGGTGGTGCCTGTCCCATGAGGCAAGCCATGAGGCAACCGGTGCGGCGACCTGTTCCACGCTGTGCCGATGCATGGAGGCAGCCAGGCGCAGAGGACACGCCCACCGGCTTGCTGGCACCCCCACTTCCGCGCGGGGGCAGCGGCACGCAGCGAGGCCGCGCCAGACGCTTGCTGACGCAGCGCACGGCAACAGTGCACACAGCACGGACTCGGCACACGCGTTCACACGCAGGCGATGGGCCTGGCAGCCGGCCGAGCGCGGCGCCAATACCCCAACCCTACACCCGGCCGCGCGCAGGTCAAGGCGGCGAGCGCGGCGGGCGCGGGCGCGGACCTGGACGCGGTCACCGAGGAGCTGTTCCGGCAGCTGCGCGCCGGGCAGGCGGTCGACCTCGGCCGCCTGCTGCCCTCGCCGCGGCCGCCGCCCGGCGCCGGTCCGCCCGCAGCCGCCCTGCCTGGATCCCTGACATTGGCTCGGGTTTCTTGTCCTGGGATAGGGCATGGCGCTCCATAGCGCGGCGAATAGCATGCACTCCCTGCCACACCATGCCTTAAAGTTGTGCGGTGGCTGCTCAGATCAATTAGGGCCTGCCGCTCACGGAGCCTGCTGGGGCCGCGCCAGGCAATCCAGGTGGCGCTGCCGCCCCGCCCAAGGCGGCGCCAGCGCCGCCGCGCCCGCACGCCGTCGCCGCGCACGCGCTGGCGCTGCCCGTGCCTGACGCGCCTCCTGGCGTGCCTGCTGCCCCGGCCGCGCCGCACCAGCGCCCGGCGGCGGCGGGGCCGCCGCAGGCGCGGCGCCCCGTCGGGCAGACAGGTGAGACACGGGGCGAAGCGTGGCCGGCGGCGGAGCGGCCGAGCCGCCGCTCACCAGCAGGGGAGGAGGCCGGCCACCAAAGTATGCCTGGTGCCGCGGCGGCGGCGGCGGCGGCGGCGATGGCGGCGGCGACGGCGGCGGCGGCGACGGCGGCGGCCGAGAGAGCGCCGCAGCGGGCAGCTGGACCGCAGGCGGCCGGCCGCCATGATGTGCGCAGTGAGGCACGGGTTGGGCCGGCGGCAGCGACACCGAAGCAGCGGCCGGCTGAGGGGATGGCGGCCGGCGGGCGGGAGGTGCAGGCGCGGCCGCCAGCGCGCGCGCCGCTCGCGCCGCTGGGCG
>JAABUV010000821.1_pt1 | contig 46787 bp, 51 predicted proteins | sample 5559971 | NCBI WGS metagenome assembly JAABUV01 (sample SAMN10711881, study PRJNA513362) | rock metagenome | isolation source: Antarctica rocks | place: Antarctica: Victoria Land, Knobhead nord | collected 2015-12-19 | reverse complement strand
GGCAAGGACTGCCATCGCGAGGAGCCGTGTAACAGGAAACCGTTACGCACGGTTCTGAAGACAAGCCGCCGTCTGCGAAGGCGGCGGCTTAGTCAGTCACGTGACGGACAGCCTGGAACGGTTCTTAACCCGCAACCATGCGCGCCTACGGCAAGCAGCTCAGGCGTCGGACCCGCCCGTCGCGACGTGCGCGGAGGCGACGGAGGGTACGCGCCCCGTTGCCGCACATCCACCGACACAGAAGGAGCAGGAGCAGCAGGAGCGTCGGGCACGCCGGGTGGCACGCTACGAGGAGGTCATGGCCTTGCGTGCACAGGGACAGGGCATTCGCGCGATCGCCCGCCTCACGGGGTTGAACAAACGCACTGTCCAGCGCTACGTCGAGGCTGATGGCTTCCCCGAGCACCAGGCTCGTGCGCGCCGCCATACCCAATTCGAGCGCTTCATCCCGTATCTCCAGGAGCGCTGGGACGCCGGTTGCCACAACGCCAAGCAGCTCTGGCACGACCTCCGTGCGCGTGGGTTCACCGGCGGCTACACCACGGTCTCCGACTATCTGCGGATGTGGCGGGCGACGCCGGGGCGACACGCCGGTTCACGTCCCCGCGCGGCAGGCCCGCCGCCTCCGGCGACCACCACTTACACCGCGCGCCAGACGCTGTGGCTGTTGCTGCGCCCTGATGCCGGGCTCACGCCCGACGAACAAGCCTACCTCACGCGCCTGGCGCGGACCTGCCCGCTGGTCACCCTCGCGCAAGCCCTGGTGCAAGACTTCCGCACGCTGCTGCGTGAGCATGATGTTGACGGCCTGTACGCCTGGCTCCGTGGGACGCAGGCCTGCCCTATCCCTGAGTTGTGCCGGGTCGCCAAGGGGATGTGGCTGGATCGACAGGCGATCGAGGCGGCGGTCACGTTGGCGTGGAGTAACGGCCAAGTCGAAGGCCAGGTTAACAGGCTCAAGGCTCTAAAAAGGGGGATGTATGGCCGGGCCAAACTCGATCTCCTGCGTCAGCGCCTGTTGCACGCGGCCTAGATTGAGCGATGGGGCGCATCAAAAGCGCCCAAGAGCCACTTATGGTGCGAATGAGTCAAGTTTATGCGGCGAGTTTGGCCCGGTCGATCCAGCGGTCGATGGCATCCTCGACGTGATCAAAGGAGGGGCGTAGCTCCGGGTCTTGGACGGCAGCGGCGGGCACGATGCGCGCCAGACCGGGCCGCAAGATGCGCCCATAGACGCGGGTGAAGAACAAAGCCGTACGCAGTCCCTCGCGCGTGACGCGGTAGCGCTGGGTGTGGGGGATGCGTTCAATCAACCCATGCAGGCGCAGGCGGCGCAGGTCGTAGGTCAGTCTGCCCGGCGTGAGGTGGCTGGGCTCAAGGCCCAGGAGCGGCGCGAGATGCGCACGCACGTCTTTGCTGGCGAACCCGTTAGGCAGCAGACAATAGAGGACCAGGACGCTCAGGAGCGCCTGTACGCGCGGGTCGGCGAAGGGCAGTGCGGCGACGCGTTGGTCGCCCACGACCTGGGGGCGGGTCACCTGGCGGAAGGCATCCTCACCGAGGAGGCAATCGTGGCTGAGTTGTTGGACGTCAAGCAGATGGCGAAGTCGCGCGTGTCGTTGATGGTGGTCTCGGTGCGCAGGGCGCGTCCCTCCTTGTGATACTGCTTGATCCGGCTATGCTTGTCATCCGCGTAGAGCGACGGGATCACTCCTTGGGTGATCACCCGCGTGCGGAAACGGTAGCGCGCGGTGGTCTGCTTGGTCACGCGTCGCCCGAAGATGAGTTGGACCTGACTGGGCCGACCCACGTCGAGGTTCTCGCGGATGATCTCCTCGAAGAGGATGCGCCCCGTGACGGGCCGGTCAAGCACCTGGGTGAGGGCGAACTCGGCTTGCAGGATGGAGATGTCGTAGCGGAAGCCAGCCGCGCGCTCCTCCGGTGTGAACGGATGGGGGACGCGGGCCAGCCACTTCCGGAGCAGGCCGTCGATCGTGGGCGCGTCCAGGCCGTCGCAGATCGCTTGCATTCGCGCGGGATCGGCGCAGGAGAGGAGGCCGTTGTCCAACGCCTCGCAGGCGATCCCTTCCTTGACTAGTTGCCGCTTGAGATACTCGTGACCATTGAGGCAGAGCTTGGCGTTGTAGGGAAAGTACGAGCAAAACTTGAGGAAGAAGGGGCCGAAGTCCGCATCGGCCGCGTAGATGTAGTACTGATTGACCATAGCCGTGGACTTGACCAACCACGCATAGGGCTGGCCGGTCTGGGCGTTGTAGCGCCGCTCGGTGCGCCAGACCGTCGCCTTCTCCTGCGCTTTGCCGATGAAGAGGACCCCCTCGTGTCCCTGGAACGTGGCCAGGTACTCCTGCGCAACCTCGTCCTTGCGTTGCCCATGTGCGAAGGTGAGCAGCGGGACGCCCTGCGCCTGAGCGTAGCGCTCCAGCGCTGTGACGAAGGCGGTCGTGAGCGGCTCCATCAGCGCCGAGGAGGCGCAGGTGGCTCCGCGCACCTCGCGGAAGAAGCCGACCACGCCCCCCACGCGTTGCAGCTTGGGCACGTAGACATTGAGATACAGGCGGTCGATACTCTCCACTTCTAACGTCACATGCTCCCGTAGCATCCCGGCGACGGATTGTGATACGCTCATAATGTCCTCTGGTTGTGGGCTGCTCTTTGGGGCAACTCGACCGCTTGACGGTCCTCTCTGAAGACGGTATACCGTACTCCGTTTGTGCCCGCAACCAGGGGCTTTCTCTCTCCGAAACCGTCCATGCCTCGTCGGTCTGAGGCGGAGCCTCGTTAGTTCGTCCGCCGCATGGAGCGCATCTTCCGCGGGGATAAAAACCCGGTCCTCTTCATAGGCGGCGTTGCCGTGGGCTTCCCCGAGCCGATACGCCAACGTCGCGACGAGGCTCCCAGCAGACGGCGAACGCAGCCCATCCTCCTCTCCGGAGATACCGTCGCGCGTGAGGGCGGCCATGAACAGCGGCATGGCCTGGTTGTATACGTCCACCGGATCGACCTCCGTGAAGGCTTCGTGGAAAACGGCGGAGGTGTGCTCCTCGTAGCTGATCGGCTCATAAAACGGCTTGCCGTCCGGCGCGAGATAGCGCCACGCATGGTACTCGCCGCTCCCATGGGCGCTCTCGCCCACGAGCGTGGCCGTCCAGATGTCGCCCTTCCGATGAAACTCCATGTTGCGCAACAGGCGCAACATGGAGCCGATCGTCGCCTTATCGTACGCACGCTTGTTCATCATCTTCCCTTCCGCTCAGGATGGCCCGATAATCCGCGATCCGTGATCCGCCCAGCGTGCCGGAATAATGCTGGCGAGGCCGCGCCGCTGTCGCGACGCCGTCGCCGCTAGGGTCCGTCAACGCGACAGGCGCGCGCCCGACGACGATTGATGGGATCGCCGCGTCGGTGTGGCCGGCCGGCGCCCATCCCGGCTACAACCTGGCGGCATACCCCTCGCGGGTCGCTGCCTGGAACGTTGTGTCCTGTAACGCGCCATTGATCCGTGTGAAGAGCGTGTGCGCGTCGTCGAATGCGACCGGTTCGCCCACCTCCTTGCCGTTGATCGTGACGCAATACAACCCGTCCCCGGCCGGCCACAGGGCGGTGTGTGCGACGCGAGCACGCCCGTTGTACTGCACCGACATGGCCGGGAATTGCCTCGCGCGCTGTTGCTCTCGCATATATGCTTATCCTCTCGTCTAGCGTAGACATAGTAACGGCGACATAGCCGGGAACGAGGCGCGCGGTCAAGGCCAGCGTCGTCTCGTCGCGCATCCCCCTCCAGGCGCCCCCTCTCGCCGCCGCCGTGGTGTCAGCCTCACGGTCATGCCGTTACGGACGACGCACGCCGAACATGCGCCCGTTCACGAGGTCCCCATACGTCCCCACCTCCACCAGGTCCTCCACCAAGCCGGGGATCTCAAGGTCTGTAGGCGCGGACGCGCCGTCCGTCGCGGTCATGCCCGCGTCGGCGCGCTCAAGGAGGCGCGCCCTGATCAGCGCGTCGATCTCGTGCATGCGCACGATGACGTTCTCCGGGTGCGTTTTCGACTTGTCCCGGACCGTATCCATCGCCGTCGTGTACCGGCTGCCCTCAAGAATAAGACGGTCGATCTCCACGGCCGTCCGGCCGGCGTAGTCGTTCGCCGTCAGTTCACCGTGGCAGACGTTCGTGGAACTGAAAATGTTGGTGAGCTGCATGTGGTGCAGCTTGATCTCCCGATCGGCGGCAGGTATCTGCCGCGGGTCGGCGCTGTCGCCGCGCGGACGCCCGCCGCACGCCTGGATGAACACCTCGTGTCGCGCCAGCTTGCGGTACACAATGGTGGTCAGGTGCTGGGGCAGGATCGTCCAGAGATCCTTGCTGACACCCGCGCCCTGCAACCAGATGCGCGCCAGGCGGCGGGGGAAAAAGTAGACCCAGTAGGGGTCTCCGGCACCCGTGTACCCGCCCAAGACGCCGCCATCGGGCACCGCGACCGGCGCGTCCGCCTTGGTGAGGGCACGCTTCACATCCGCGGCGGCGACGAGCTGACTTTTGTACCAGCGCCCCTCAGACGTGTAGCGGTTGAGTACCATCGCGCCCCAGGCGCGGTTGCCCACGAGCGACCACTCCGGCGGCAAGGATTCGGCGTCCTCGGACAGGTCGTCGTCCGCCGCGACCGCGTCCCCGACGGCGCGGCCGCCGTCGCGCTCGATGGTGGCGACCGCGTCCCCGACGGCGGCCGCGCGGCCCTGCAACACCTCGGACGCGTGGGCGCGCAACGCCGACGACACCCCGAGGAAGCACAATGTGTCCTCCTGCACCGCCACGAAACGGGCGGTGCGCGGCTTGCGCGGACGGACCGTGCCAGAGTTTTCGACCGCTTCGCGGTCCTTGACGAATTCGAGCAGGGTCAGCATCTGCCGATTGGCGAGCCCCGGATCGATCTTCCGTAGGCGCGCGATGGCCAGCGCGGCCGCCATGTCCGCGTCGGTCACATCGACCAACGTGTCCACGGCGGTCTGTGACCTATCGACGCCCGCCGACGGGGCGCCGACACCTGGCGCGTCGCCCGTGGTATCGCGGCGTGGGGCGCGTCGCCCCGCCGGGGATGCCCCGCGCGGTCGTGGCGGGGCATCCCCGGCGGGGGCGACCGTCGCATCAGGGGCGGCGCCCTGACCCACGACCTCCAGGTTCCCCACAACTGCGGCTTGTGTGCGTGTGCGTGTGCCCATATGTTTTCCCCTCCCTCTATGATGAAACGCACGACGGGGAGGCCGCTGTTCGGCCTCCCCGCCCTACAACAAATCGGAGATCTCCTCGAGCAGGGCGAGCAGGATATCCTGCCCGGCCTCCCCCCTCAGCGCCGTGTGCAGGGCGGCGAACCGCTCCACGGAGGCGCGCGCGGCGGCGTGCGCCTCCCGCACCTTGCCGATCATGGCGGCGTCCCACGGCGCCCACACGACCGGACTATCCTGCCCGTCATCGTCCAGGAAAGGGTCGCCGGCGACGCCGCTGATATAGTCGATCGCGTCGGGCATCGCGTCGAACGGCGTCCCGCGCGGCGCGCAGACCGATCGCGCCGCGCGGTCCCACGCGAACCGCTCCATCGTCGCATCGTCCCACCCGTGCGTCAGCGCGCGCAGGCGCGCCACGCGCCCCTCGTCCATGAACCGATCCCCGCACTCATCCAGGATATCCGGCAGGGCGCCCATCCGGAGGCCGAGGACCACGACGTCGAGGATCGAATCCGCCATGGTGGGGAAATACGTCAGGTCGTAGCCCAGCGGGTCCGCGAACGGGATCCCCCGCAAGTAGAGCGGCGCGTCGCGCAGGCATACGGGGGTCTCGTCGTCGATGTCGCCGCCCCACACGTCGAAGCGGGCCCCGCGCCCGTCTTGACCGCGGCCATCGGCGAGCCACTCGTCCCGCAGGTGCGTCGCGACGGGCCACCCCGCGGAGCCAAGTCCCTCCATGGCCGCGACCGCGCGCGCGGGCCGCCGCCGGAGACCACGGACCTTCGCGCGCGCGCGGGAGGCCCGGGAGCAGCGTGCGCACGACGGCATCGATGGACGGGCCGGCGACAGACGCCTGCACACGGCGGCGGGGCGGCCCCACCACGCCGCGCCGCGCCGCGCGCCGGGCGCGGCCGCACACCCCGCCTGGGGTCATGAACGGCCCTCGCCCGGCGCGAGGGTGCGATCCAGCGCGTCCAACACACTGTCCGTGGCGCGGGGCGAGGCGAGCGCGGTACGGGCCCGCGCGATACGCCGCCGGAGGCCCGAGGCCTCCCGCCCAAGGTGGATCGTCGCGGCGATATTGTCGACCGTCCACTCTATGTCCATGTCGGCGGAGAACATGGGCAAGTCCTCGTCGTCGAGGTCGAGGAGGGGGTTGGTCGTGGCCCCCGCCGCGTAGGACGCCACGAGCGGCGCGTCGCGCAACGGGCCGGATAGCCGCCGGAACGCGCCGACGCGATCGCCCACCAGCGCGACACTCATGGCATCGGTCCGCGTCGGCGACGCGGCCGTTGGGCGGGCACGAGCGGACGCCTCGCCGGCACGGGACGCCCGCCAGGCGGCGAGCAGGTAACGCTCCTCGTGCGCCCATAGGCGCGCGAGGGCGTCAGCGGGCAAGGGGAGGTGAAGGCGATCCTCCCATGCGGCGCCGGGCGCCTCCCAATCGGTCGCCAATCCCACTATGAGCGTTTCCAGCGGCGATGGCCTGTACCCGCCCTCTATGTCATCGTGCCAGCCCCGTGCCCCCCCCAACGGGATACTCTGTGTATAGAAGGGGAGACCATCGTCCCCCGTTTCCCGCTCGATCATGGCGAGCGTGTCCGCGTCCGCCAGCGGATATCCTCGCGCGCGCAGATCAGTGATGAAGCCGCGCGCCAGGTCATCGGCCGCGGCATACCCGCGACCGAGCGCCCGCGCCGCGACCCGGCGCGGCGCGATGTCGGGCAGCACCGCGCGATACAGCCGCAGGAAACACGAGACGACCTCGGCCGTCTCGAAGATATCGCCCCCGGCGCACCGCGGGAGCGCGACGGCGCGACGACGGGTCAACCAACCCGCCAGATGCCCACCCCCCGGCGCGAAGGGTCGGGGGGCCGTCCGCCCCCCGACTCGCGCATCAACCAATTCCATCATCTTCACCTCCCAGGAGCCCCCCGTCTGTAGGCGTGTACGCCCAGCATCCTACGTCACAGAAGTGGACGAGCGCCTGCGTGGCTTGGTCCATCTCGGCCAGTCGGCGGATGATCTCTTACATCGACGCCTCCACTTTGATCGTGCGATAGTCGTCCTCGTCGTACTCCGCGCCGCCCCCGTCGTCGTGGATAGAACCGGCGATGATCTTGCCGTCCTCGTCGCGCGCGGTCTCGTCGTAGCACTCCGGCGGCGGGTCGTAGTCGCGCACGCTGATCGTGATGGTGTCGCCGGGGTGTACCACGTCGGGCGGATGCTCGATGGTCGGCGCGCCATAATCGCCGTACGCGATGATGATGAGGTGATCCGTCACGCTATACCTCCTCGTCGCTGTTCTCGAAGATCGCGGTGTCGAGGAGGCGCGCGACATGCGCGGCCTCGACGAGTTCGCCGTACGCCCCGCTCCCGTCCACCATGCCCACGAACGAGGCGATGGCGTCCGGGAGCGCGATGTAGACGTCGACGTCGGGGTTGGCCCTCCAATCCTCAAGCGCCCACACCCTGTTGTCCCCACCGACCCCAATGTCTATGCCCGTCGTCTCGCGCAGATACACCGCAACCGGGCACCTGTCCGTCGTCGCCACCTGCCCGCAGACCCCCTCCGGCGGCATGGCGTCCAGCCATGCGTGCAGCTTATCGGCGTCGAGCGCCTGCTCAATACTATTCGCGCGTTCTGTTTTATTCACGCCCCCACCCCTCTGTCGTTGATGATGCGCGAGCCAATCTCGCTCATAACGCTGGTATACACGCGCCAGCGGACGTACGACAGGTCTTCGCGCCTGTCAAGCGTCGGTTTTGACGTGTCACGGGCCTCTACATGCGCGCAACGCACCGAAACAGCGCCGCTCGTGCGCCAGGACGCGCGACCCCAGCAGGCCCAATCGCGCGCGATCGAGGCGATCAAACGTCATGCAGCACCGCGCGCAAGATGCCAAGGGCGTCACCGGCCCTGATGGGGCCGTTGGGCACGCCATCGTAGGCTTCGTCGATAGCGTCGATGAAAGAAGCGATAGCGAGGGGCGGCGTGACCACCGCGTCCCCATACTCATCGTCGTCGCCTCCCTCACAGCGATCGTTGACGGAGCCCACGCAATGGGCCTCGACATGCGGCATGGCGAACCCCAACTCGCACAGATACGTCGCCACCGGGCACGACGTGGCTACCGCCCTGTAGCCAACCACTACGTTGGCGTCTTTACCTTTCCCACCAGAAGGCCCCGCGCTTTCAGCGATGGGGATGAAGGGTGTCCTTGGAGCGCCGCCGCGCGACTTTGTGTGGTATAGTGGGATATGCGTAAAACATTCATGTATCGTTTGTATCCAACCCCGGCTCAGGCGAGCGCCCTGCAAGGGACGCTCAATGAATGCCGCTGGTTGTACAACCACTTGCTTGAAGAACGCAAAACCTCCTACGAGGAGCAGGGCGCGTCGCTCTCGCTCTACGATCAACAGGCGACCTTTGGCGCGCTCAAGGCGACGCGCCCGACGCTCGTCGGCGTGCATTCGCAAGTGCTCCAGAACGTGGCCGTGCGTGTCGACCTCGCGTTTCAAGCGTTCTTTCGGCGCGTGAAGGCGGGCGAGAAGGAGCCGGGCTTCCCGCGCTTCCGGGGCTACGGCCGCTACGACTCGTTCTGCTATCCACAATCGGGCTACAAGGTCGAGGAGCGCAATGAGGGTGCGACCAAGGGCCGTGTCTTCCTTTCCAAGATCGGCCACGTCAAGACGATCATTCACCGCCCGCTCGACGGGACGGTCAAGACGTGCTGCATCAAGCGCACGGCGACGGGCAAGTGGTACGCCACGTTCGCGTGCGAGGTGGAGGACGCGCCCTTGCCCGCGACGGACAGCGCCATTGGCATCGACGTGGGACTGGCGTCCTTCGCCACCCTGTCGGACGGGTCGGAGGTCGCCAACCCGCGCTTCTTCCGCAAGGACGAGCGGGCACTGGCGAAGGCACAGCGCCGCCTTGCCAAAGAGCCCCGGACGCCCAAAGGCCAGCGCCCGACGCCAGCGCGCCGCAAGAAGCGTAAGGTGGTGGCCCGCGTGCATGAGCGCATCGCTGACCGGCGCAAAGACTTCACGCACCAACAGAGCCGCCGGGTCGTCACCCACCATGGCGTGATCGCGGTCGAGGATCTGTCGATCAATCGCATGGCGCATAACCATTGCCTCGCCAAGTCCATCAGTGATGCGGCGTGGTCCATGTTCTCCGCGTTCCTGTCGTACAAGGCTGCAAGCGCGGGTCGGCAGTTCATCGCCGTCAACCCCGCCTATACCTCCCAAGATTGCAGTCGCTGCGGTCACCGCCAGAAATTGACGCTGGCCGATCGTCTCTATCACTGTCCCTGCTGCGGGTTGGAGATCGGGCGGGATCATAACGCGGCCATCAACATAGTGACTCTGGGACTACAGAGTCTCGGTGCAAACCCGTAGAAGCTCCCGGCTTTATCCGTGGGGAGTAGTCACTTTCCAACCAGGCCCGAACCTCTCCGGCGTCAACACCTCCTCCATCTCCCGCTCGATCTGACTGGTCGTTCTCTGAAACTCTGTTATCATAAGAACCTCCAAGGAGACCCACGGCTAAAAGCCGTGGGTCACTGACCCTCCCAATCTACCCGGTCCCCCTGGTAATGCGCGTCGCCGACGCCGTCCATGTCGCCTGCGTCGTCGAACGCGAGCGCAGCCTCAACGAGGCGCACCGCCTCCGCACCCACCGACGGATCAGTGAGCGCATGGAGCGCCGCACGGGACCGGGCCAGGTACGCGCGGGCCTGGTCCCACTCCTGGAAGATATCCACCCACACACACCAGGACCAGGGCCGGTCGGCGTATCCCATCTCCCCCCAATCGTCGCCCAAATCCAGATACTCCGAGCCCGTGGCCCCGGCCATGTAACGCAACGCGGCCGGCAGGTCGCGCAACGGCCCGCGCGGGTCGACCCGCGCGGACCACGCAGCCTCAACACGGGCCACGCTCTCGTCGGGACGGTGGCCGGTGCGCCGGAGCGCGCGGCCGCGCGCCAACAAACGGGCCCCGGCGTCCGTGGGGTCCCACCCCTCGGTGGGCGGCGGGGCCGGCCAGTCCGCGTCGTGTGAGCAGGAATAGTCGGCCCAGGTCGCGTACAGGCCCGCCAGTACCGTCTCGGCCCACGACGATGGCGGTTCGCAGCCATAGGACGCGAGGTCGTTGCGCACGGGGACGACGCGCGTCCACCAGGCGGCCCCCGGCGACAGTCGGCCGTCGGGGCCGATAGGAGGCTCGTCGCCGTCGTCCTCATCCTCCGTGAGGCGTTCGATCAATTCCTCCTCGGGCGCTAAAGGGAGCGCATCGTCGTCGACGAGGGCGCGATACAGTCCTCGCCGTTCCGCGACGACGCCCGCGGCGTCGGTGGCCGCGCGATAACCGCGCCGGAGTTCGGCCCATCGCCCCGGTAGATAGTGCGCGTAGACCAACGCGACCTGGCGCGCGTCCATCGCGGCCAGCAGTCGCCCCGCGGGCGCCCGCGGCGTCGCGCCGGCGCGCCGGCGCCCCACCCCCGGTCGGGCGGGGGTGGGGCGGGGCGGGATCGCGCGACGCGGCCTCCTCATGACACCACCCCCGCGACGCCCAGGCCGATGGCGGCCGCGTCCCATCCGGCATCGGCCCTGGCGAGTGCGGCGAGGAGCGCGCGCGCGGCGCTCACACGCATCGCGGAGTCGCCGCCAGTGCCCAGGGCCGCGCGCACGTCGCCCATCCGACGGTACAGGTGATGTGCCCGCGCCGCGTGGGCGAGGAGCGCGCGCAGCGACGCTTCGTCCCAGTCGTAATCGATGTCCCACAGCGACGTCTCGTCCGGGTCGAGCAAATAGGGATTGTCCTCGCCGGCTCGCGCGATGGCGGAGCAGATGTCCGCGTCCGAGCCGGCGTCGTGCGTCGTGCGCGCGGCGAATTCCCCCGCGAGGTCGGCGTCGAACGCGACCCAGCGCGCGAAAAGCGCGAGGTCGGGAACCATCAGCCCTCCGCGCGCATGCTCCCCCGTGAGCGCGCGCACCACACCGGCCGCGCGCCGATCGAAGCGCGCTGACCAGGCGTCGACAGCGTCGACATAGCGACGAAACGGGTCGCCGGACGCGTGTCCCTTGGGAACGCCCGGCGTTGTCCGGCATGGTTCTTCCGGCATCGGGTCGATCAGCGCGTAGAGAGCCTCGCCGAGAGGCTGCGGCAGATCGGCGGCGAGCCGCGTGTCCAGCGAGCGCCCCGATTTGTCGAGCATGTCCCGGTGGCCGTAGGACGCGATGTGGCGATTGACGAGCAGCCCCAATGCGTCCTCGAGCGATGGATGGACGTCATCGTTGTAGACGACACCGTAGTGATAGGCGCCCACGCGCAGCGGGACGGTGTAATACCAGTGGGGCTGGAACTGCCACTCGCCCAGGATACGCCACCCGTCCCGCGCCAACACCTCTTGATCGTCGTCTTGGTCGTTCATCTCGTCGAGGAACGCGGTCAGATCCTGGTCCGCCTCGCGCTGTAGGTCGTGCTCATCGAGCATCGGCGCGAGGGGCCGGAGGGCATCGACCAGGGCGAGGTGGAGACGCCAGATGCGCCGGGCGCCGATGGGCGCCCGGCCGGACGGCGAGAAGCGACGCCAGGCGTCGGGCGCGATCGCTGCGAACAGGGCCGCGCGATCGCGCCCGGCGCGCACGTCATTGATGGCGGCTAGCCGCCCCTGACCCGAGAGGATCGGGGGCGGCGTCGCGCGGCGCACGGTGGAAAGGCCGCGCGCCGTGCGGCGAGACATCACAGTCCACCCGGAAGCCCCGCGATGGCCACGACGATGGTGGCCGACGCCTCTTCCTCCTCCGCGGCGGCCTCGGCCAGGGCGGACCAGTCGTCGCCCATCTCGATGGCGGCCCCGCCCGCGCACTGGATGTCGTCGAGGAAAAGCGCGGCCGGACTCGGCGCCGCCGGCAAATCCGCGACGGCGGCGCACGCCGTCGGCGTCGCTGGGTCAGGGGCCGGGAGCAGTTCCAGTGCGCCCATCGGCGGACGGGACGACAAACGGCGTCCCGCGGTTCGCTCGCCCGCGCCCTTGCGCTTCTCCACAGGTTCGACGGCGTGGACATCGTACACCAGGCGCGTCTCGCCGCCGATGGTCACCTCCTGCCCCTTAGACGTGTCGAGCGAGAGGTCCTGGCCGTAGGTGCCCCCGAACGTCTTCTTCACCAAGGCGAGAGCCTGGTCCGGCGTCATACCGGCGGGGATTTTCGAGTACACGATACCATCCGGGAATCGCAGGACGAACGGTCGCTGGGATACGTTGACCTGCGTCGCGGGCGTGGTTGTAGTCGTGGCAGTCATGGTCATGGGAACCTCCAACATCCAACAATATACATGACCCGCACGGGGGCGCGGAATCTCCGCACACCCCGGCGGACCGTCGTCACGATGAGAGCGCGCGCCTACCAGGGACATCCCTGGCATCGGCGGCGCGGGCGCGTGTGCGGAGATTCCGCGTCTAGCCGCCGACGTCGAACAGGGACGCCTGTGTGTACCCCGGACCGTCCGGGGCGAGCGGGGTTGTGACCGCCGCGGGGTTCGATGGCCCGGCGGCGCCGGTGAGCGCCGGCGGCGTGACCGTTTCGCCGCCGTCCCGCTCCTTCTCCAGGGCGACAGCGCGCTCCATCATCGACGGGCCCGTCGCGGCGCGGCGCGACGGCACGGGCGCCTGTGGCGTCGTCGTCGGTGACGTCGTCGTGGGGCGCTTCGCCCCGGTCGTGGTTGGTGGTCGCGCTGGCGCCGGCGCCACCGCGCGCGGCGCCAGCGTCGCGACCGCGACCGCGTCGATCTCCGCCTGGGCCAGCTGGTGGGGGATCTCCCGCAACACCGCCTCGACCGCTATTCCGACGAGCGCATCGAGCGTCACGCCGACAGGGAGGGACTCGATAGCGACGCCTCCCTGCGGCGGTGCGCCACCAGGATTGACGGCCACGACGAGGTGTCCTTCGGGGCGCACCGCGATACCATCGGCCCCGACCGTGAACGCTTCTTCCAGGCGTATCGTCACCGGGTACGTCGTCGTGAGGCCGCGCTCATCCCCCACCGATCCATCAGGCCGGGTCGATCCCCCCGCAGCGGGGAGGGCGTCGGCATCGGCGTCCGTGTCGGCATCGGCGTCCGTGTCGGCATCGGCGTCCGTGTCGGCATCGGCGTCCGTGTCGGGCGGGAAGACAAGATCCTCATCCGCGACACTGTTCCCCTCGGCGAGCCCGCCAATGTCCTCGGCGTCTCGCGCGTCGATGTGTTGAGGGCTAACGGCTACCATCGGTTATCCTCCTTGCGCGACATGCGCGTTTTCAGATGTCGGTCGCTTGCCAGTCCGGCGATCATGGGTCCATAGGTTGTATGCGCGGCGATCAAGCCCGGCGATGGGGGGGCCGCGCGCCCGACGCGGGTCACGCCGATGTGAGCGCGCGCCCCTGTAGACGGCTTTAGGTCGCCAATCGACGACCGTCGTGGGGGGGGTGGACGCGCATGGGACCGGGCGGGGAGAATATAGTCCTCCCGCGATCATGCGCACATCTGGCAATGGGGATACGGCGCGTCGCGCTCGACGCACACGCGGAAAGTGGCCGCGGCGATGATAGTGGCCACTATCATCGCCGCGCAGAACACGTCGGCCAACCGCGCCTCGTCGCGGACCCACGACACCGTGATACTGTCGATTTGTTCTACCATCGGGGGATCGAACGGGCCGCATCCGTCGCGCACGCGCACGATGGCATATTCCTGGGCGCCATCCTCACCGAACGAGTCGTTGAGGATGAGATAGTCGCGCCCATCGCCGTGGTGGTATAAAAACCCTGTACAAAGCGTCATCGTCGACGCGCATAACCTGTGGGCGATATCGCCCACGGTCAGCCCGGTGACGACGTTGTACCGGCGTGTTCCGTGGATCATACAGTACCTCCTCGGTCGATTCGGTATGGGAGGGAACGTCGCGCATCGCGCCCTACACATCGAGCCCGTCGAGGACGGCGAGCGCCTGCCCCGCCGTCACGCGCATACCGGCCGGGGACCCCTCCTCGTCGCGATAGGCGCTATCCAGGCCGGCCACGAAGCGCGCGAGGAACGGCCCGATGTCGTCACCGTCGATCATCCGCTCGGACGAATATCCACCGGTCCGGTCCCGCAACAACACCTGGTGACGACCAACGCGCGCGGCAATGCCCCGTTCGCGCAGCAAGATCGCCAGCGGGCAGGCGCGCGGGTTGCGCGACATGCCCACGAACCGCTCGGACCCCCTGGCGCACAGCCACGCCCGCACCGCCCCAGGCGCGAACGCCGCGCGTACCATCGCCAGCGTCTCGCCATCCACCCCGCGCGTCCGCGTCGGGGTCTCTATCCGCGTCATCAACACAGTCCCTCCTTTGCGGGTTGGCGACGGGGAGCTGGAAGACCCACCTCCCGCATCGCCATCACGGTCCTCCCGCGCCACCATATAGCGACATCGCGACGTGGCGAGCGACTCCTCCGCGCATCACGACGTGGCGAGCGACTCCTTGTCGCGCATCACGACGTCGCGCCGCCCCTTGGAGGGCGTCGTGCTCATCGTCGCGGTCGCGGTCGCCTTGTTCCTTGCCTGCTCGTTGGTTTACGCGCAACCGGGACGGCACAATCCGTTATGGTCCAGGGCGCGGCCGGGACGCCTCCTCGCCACGGCCGGTCGGCGTCACCCGACCGCGCGGGTGACGCGCCCGCCCAATCGGGCCGCGCGCCCATAGATATCCTCGAGGGATATGCTTTCCCTCTCGCCGCGATTGTTGATCGCCGTGGCGCCGCCTCCCACGTACACGAGCTTCTCGTGCCCAATGTCCATCACGACGGCCACGCTATCGTCGGCGAGCAGCGGCGCGAGATCGTCGAGCAGGTCCGGACCGTCGTAGTCGTCGGCGATATAGCCTTCGTCGTCCGTCTCCTCGTACGCCTCGCGCCAGGATGCGCGCGGCGCGGCGGGCAGGCTGTGGTCTTCCCATACCGCGTCGTCGGGATAGAAACCCACGCCGTTGGCCGCGTCCTCGATCTTGTACAGACCCCACTTCGCGCAGAAGAGGTCGAACGCGGCCTCATCCACGACCGCGAAGAAATTGCTGCGCGCATGCCCCACATAATTGGCCATCATACCTCCCGCATGGGGACCGACACCGCCCCCTCGCCCCATACCCCCTATCACGCATAGCCGTACAACCGGATACGCCTCTTGTGCGGCATCGACTATAGCCCGCGGCAAGCCACCGCCGCCGCCGTCCCGATGCCGACATCGACGGTGGGCCCCTCGGGGTGGCGAGGGCCACGATGCTCACCCTCTGTCGGTACGTCGCGCGTGACGGTCGTCGCGCGCGCATCACCGTATCCACCCCGCGATGTCGGATGCGTCGGCCAGCCAGTCGATCACGAAACCCCCGCGCGGGAAACCATCGTCCTCCGCGATGGTCTGCCGGTGCGCCGCGACCGCGTAAGCGACACAACGATTGCCGCCGGCCGCGACACAACTCGCTGTATCATCCCGATAGCGCAACCAATCGCGCGCGCCGACCGGTAATGGCGGCGGGCCGTCGAGGACGGGCGGCCACTCGTAGACCAGCCCGTAGCCGCTCGCCCGCAATTCCAGCACGCCGCAGTTGGGGCAGCCATACGAGCCCGCCTCGACGGCCCACGGCGGCCCCTCCTCCGGCCAACAGGTGTTGCACACAGACGCCTCGCAAACGGGGCAGGAGCGGACGCCGGCCGCGCGACCGGCGCACATCCGACACCCGATCTTGCGGGGATCGTAGCGTCGGATCACGTCCGCGAGCCAGGCTGGGTCCACGCCCGCGTCCCGCGCGATGTCCGCCACATCGCCCGCGTACCGCTGGTCCTCGCGCGGCAGGCCACAGATGAGCAGACTGGATAGCCCGTCATCGCCGATGTCGTTGAGTTCCTTGATGGCGTCGTCGGAGAGACCACCCCCCCGGCCTGGTAGAGACGGATGACGTCCACCATGAAGCCATGGCCACGCGCCCGTGCGGCAAAGTGCAGCAACAAGGCTGTGTCGGTCGGCTTCTCTTCTTTCATGTTGTCCTCCCTTGCCACCATGGATTGATGACGTATCAGGTCCATGAGTTTTTCCTGCTTGACGGCCAGACCAGACGACGCGCCGCGCCCCGGACTATGGCTCTCCGCGCCCGCGCGACCGAGGGGCACCCGCACGCGGGCGGCCCCCATTCGCCCGACGTCATGCGCGACCCGTCAGCCCTCCAGGGCCGCGATCAGTCCGTCGGCCAGGAGTTCCGCCACCGGTGGCGTCACGGCCTGTCCGCATTGCATCGTTTGTTGCCTTTGATTTCCCAGGATGACGTAATCCGGCCGGAATGCCATCGCGGCTTTCACCTCCGAAACCATCAGCATCCGGAAATAGCAATCCTCCACCTCCGGCGAGATCACGGGTTCCCGCGCGCCCACATCCACGATGCCGTCGCCGACGACGCTCGTCTGCGTGGGTAGAGCGTCGACCACCCGGCGCGGCTCGCCCTTGTAGTCCAGCATGAACGGCCGCACGAGGTAGTGATGGTGCCCGCCCGCGACGACCGTGTCGAACGTCTCTTCGGCGCCCTTGGCGGTGTTGTGGTTCCGCGCCATCATCAGTATCCCGTAGGCCTCCGTCGCCGTCTGTGTCGGTAAAGGGTCGTCGGGTGGCCGTGCATCATCGGCCCATGTCCCCCCACTCGGCACGATCAGGGCGTGATTCAACCCCGTTGTCTGCGTGGGGAACACGTCGTTCGCCGCGCGCGGGTCGTTGTTGCGCCCGTTCGGCTGGATGGTGAACGCGGGTGCGGCGGTCGCATCCAGGGTGTCGTGACGCAGCATGTACGGAGGAATGACCAGCGCGTGGTTCAGGACGCCCGACCCCGTCGCCATCGTCGGCATCTCCCGACTGACATCGCGCACCGGATGCCGACTGGCTCCATTGTAGTTGCTCACCACGAGGGGTGTTGTCAGCAGGGCTATCTCGGCGCGCGAGGTCTGCGTCGGGAGCCTGTCGGACACACGCGCGGCGCGATTGTCTGTCCCGCCCGCGTGCGTGACTTTCATCACGAAGGGTTCGGGCTGCACGAGCTGGTGGTGGTCCTGGCTCGTGATGGTCCCGAACGGTCGATCCGCCGTGCGGACCCACGGCGGGATGCAATGATACGCCCCGGCCAGGAACGGATTGTGACCGCCGAATTTCTGCAGGCCGTAGCGGATACGCTCCACCGTTTTGGGCGCCAACGCCTTCTTGCGATCGCCGATGCGCTCTCCTCGTTTCGTCCAGTCGATCGCATTCGCCGCGCACCAGTAGTATGGCGTCACCACGACGGCGCACGCAGGGCAGCGATAGACGTATTGTTTCGTGGCCCCGTAGCGCCCCTTCCGCCCATACTTGTTGTGGGGCTTCCAGCTCTGGACCGCCTGGACGTCCACCCCGCACGCCGCGCACCACGCCCAGGGCTTGATCTGGATGTTCAAGGGCTTACCCAAACCCTTCTTCTTGAACACGACGTACACCCGGTCCCGCGATTGCGGGGCCGCCAGAGAATACGTCCCGTCCGGTCTAACGGGCGGGTGTGCGAAAGCCGAGTTGAGATAGAGCACTTGAGTCTCGTAGCCGAGATCGGCCCACCCTTTGAGCCAGGTATCCCACAGCCGCCAGTAGACCGGCACTTCGGTAACATTCTCTACAATGCCGCCATCAGGGTCATGTATGTCACAATAACGCAGCGGGTCCCACATCGTGACGCGCGTGCGCTCCGCGGTGGGGTCGAGGCCGTCGTCCCCCCACAGGTCGAGTTGCCCCATGTTGCGCCGACGCACCCCCTTGGCCAGCGACCAATCCGTACAGTTGTGGACCACGATACCGTCCGCGACGTAGCTTTCATCGTCTTGGATGGACAGGTTGAAGACCTCTACGGCCAAGCGTCCCGGCCGTATGTCTCTGACTGGCGACCAGGCGAGGAGATCGTCCGCGAAGGCGTCGTGGCGCGTGGTCTCGTGGGGCCGACGGACGGTCCATAGGTCACGGACGTTCACCGCACGGCCCTCTATCTGTGTCGCGTGTTGTGGGGCACGATGGAGGCTGGCGCGATAGATCATGGACTCAGCGAGCAGACGTATCCCGATGGCCAAGCGCTTCGAGACCGTCGAGGCGTTTGTGTGGGTCGCGCTCCGATAGCCGTCCCCCGAGAGATAGCCCTGCAGGAGCGCGTAGCGCCAGGCCAGCGGCATCGAGAGCGCCCAGGCCGGCAGGGTCTTTCCATGCGCCAGCTTTCCGAAGTGCTCGACGAGCCATGAGGCCAGGCCCTCATGTCCGGCCTCGAAAAGCACGGCCGTTCGCACGTCGCGGCGTCGCCAGCGCAATTCGTTGTAGCCACAGCGCCCCTCGTGGACCGGCTGCCAGTGGCGCAGGCGCGCCTCTAGCTCATCGGCTTTCTTGCGTCCCGCCGCGAGCGTGATCTCCCCGCCCTGATCTTCCCTGATGCGAACCGTGCCGTCGGCCAGCCACCGACCGACGAGCCACCAGAAGTTGTCTTCCTCGTCACGTAGGGACATGCCCCGACCAGGGACAGGAGGGATGGCGAGCGGGTCAGAGGTCCGGGGCGTCGCCCAATAGTAGGTCTTGGCCGTCAGGTCTCCGGCCTTGATCCATGCCGGTTCGCCAAAGACGCGGCGGTTATAGTCGCGCTTTTCGTTGTCCCACACCTGGCTTCGCATGCGGACCAGGAAGGGGTGCGCCGCCGTCACTTCCAGACCGGGATGTCCCTGCCCCTTGACGAGGATGGTGTCTTTCACGGTGCGCATAACCCGCGTGACTGGCTGCCAACGGCCACAGTGGGTAAGCGCCCGATCCCCCTCGACAACGTCCTCGATAGGGACGAGCCCGCGCTCACACAGGATCATCGTGCCGGCCGGGAAGCACTCAGGCGACGCGAAGAGCAGGCGCGCGCGGGGGAACTTGCGCATGTCCGCGACCGAGACGTCCGTGAGATAATGGTCGGCGAGGGGGAAGTTCGAGTTGTGCGACTCGATACAGATGCGTTCGTGATTGGCCGCCGCTTTGATGTTGACGCCGCGACGGGACACCCCTTCGGAGAAACCACCCGCACCACAGAACATATCGAAAGAGTCATACCCCGACGCATGGAGGGGCCTTACGCGCTTGCTCATTATCCTGCCTCATTCACGGTCAGATCGAAAGGGTCCTTGAGGAAATCGGACATGGATAGCTCCGGGTCTACGTCGCAATCGATGCACGATCCCACGAGACCCATCAAATCCTGGCCACACGCGGGGCAGGCCGGCCGTGTCTGGAGGACAAGCGTCGCGCCCAGGGGCGGGAGGTAGATCGCCTGGATCACGCTGTCACCATCCATCGCGTCCAGGCCATCGCGCAGGCGCGCGGCGACCCCCTCGTCCGTGCTGTCGTCGCACGCGTCTATGCACACCGTCACTCGTCGGGTCATCTATCTCCCCCCTTTTCTTCTTCCATCCGGGCGCGGATGGGGGCAACCCCTGTCGACGCGCGGTCTGACGTATCCTCGGCCCCATCCCCGTCGCCACATGCGAGTTCAGGATGCGCCATGGCGACTGCATGCAGGACCTCTCCTAGCTCAGCAAACACATGGTCTTCGTTTCGATCAAAATCCCCGCTGTCCATGGCGTCCAGTATGTGGCACGCCGACTGATAGAGTCGAACCATCGATGCGCGCCTCATCGCGCTCTCTACGTCGAGCACCGCCACTCTCACGAGGGCGGTGTTTTCGGTCTCGCTGTCCTCCTCGCTCCATTCGAGCGAGGAGGGATAGCTGTACTCGTCATGATGGTGGCGAGCCGCGGCCTTGGCCTCCTGTTCGATCAGATTGGGCGACGTGTCGTCCGGGAGATCCACGGTTAGCGTATAGCTAGCCTGCTCCCAGACCTTGGACACGCGCTCCACGACGATATGGGTGGTAACCTGCATGGACAATCTCCTCGCGAACATAGTACGTAACAGAAACGTCGCGCGGGAGGCGACGCCGCCATCGCGTATGGTAGCGCTGATGTGGGGCGCGCCACGGGGGACGCACGGTGACTCCACCCGTGGCGCGCCCCTTGAAACGCATCTCGGACGTTTTATTGACACGATTGTCTGTCGTGCCAGCGGCCGCGTCGTGCCCTATCGAGCTACAGGCTGTACGGTGTCACCACGCACAGATAGTCGCCCTCCCCGATGCGCAGGGGCATGAATCCCGGCGCCTCATCCTCGAAATCCTGGATCGCGCGGAATCGCGCCGCGTGGCCCAGGCCCGCATCCTGACCATCGCCCTCCCCGAAAACGCGGAGGAGCGTGATGTGGTGCGGCACGTCGTTGATCGAGAGGCACCCGATGTAGCTGTCATCATCGCCCACGCGCGACGGTTGCTCCTCCACGCGCACGTCCAGCGGCGCGACATCCGGCTGCGGGCGGGGCAGGGGGCGGGACATGTCCTCGCCATCGCGCCAGGATAGTTCGACCTCGCCCCCACGCACGAGAGCATCGAGCGTGGCGCGGGCACTCTCCGCCGTCCAACCGAGCGCATCGACGATGACATCGACCGTGACCCAGGGTAGGCCTACTCCGCCCTCGCGTTCCAGCACGGCCAACACCTGGCCGCGGTCTATCGCCGTGATCACCATCATTTCCCTCCCATCTCCGTTGCGCCCCTGTGGGGCGCCGTTGCCTTCGTCTGACATGTACTCTTGACCATTGACGCGCGCAGGTTGTCCTAACTACCGCATTGCCAGCGCGCGGATCGCACGGCTATCGGTTGTAGTAGCCCGTCCCTCGTAGGTACCAGCAAGCCGGTCACGCTCATCGTCCGTGAACGTCAAGATAGCGTCTACGACGCGGGGAACAGGCACATCTCGCCAGCGCAAGCATCCCGGGTGTCGGCCGTGGCTATCGCGCGACGCGGAACCAGACGCGGCAGCGCAACTCGTCAAGGATGGGATCGCGGTAATCCTGGACGATCGGCTCAAGGCCCAGGACGGCGATCGTATCTAGCAGTGTGTGTAGTTGCGCCACGACGACCGTAGTGGTGGCCGTCGCGACCGCACACGGCAAGAACGAGAGGACAGGACGGCACATCCCCTCGATCGAAGGCGTCAGTTCGCCACCCGCAGCCGCGATGGCCGCGTACACCTTGTCGGCCAGCCTATCCAGCCGGAGATCATCGACCCGATGGACGCGCACGGCGAATGTATCACGCGTTGCGTCTGGTTCGCCGGGGACATATTCTTTCATCTCTTCTTCTCTCTTCTCGTCCGACCATCGTGCGCGTGGTCGTCGCCGGGCCGCTCACCCGCATGCAACATGCAGCGCCCGCGCGTGTCGCCATACCCGGCGACATGGCAGGCACAACGTCCGGTTGGATTGCCAACCCACGGATAGACGCCGTCCACGAACCTATAGCGCGAATCGCAGGCGAAGGCGCCCGCCAACACGTCGCCGTGGGCGGATAGATCGATTGGTGATGGTGGCACGGCTATCGCCCCTCCGTCTTTGGCGTGCCGCGCGGGCCACCGCTGCGTGCGCCGTGGTGAGGCCAGCCTCGCGCGTCAGGTCATCGCGCGTCACGGCCGGCCCCGACCTTGTTGGGTCGGTCGCGTAGACCAAGACCTCGTCGGCGCGTGCGAGCGCGTCCATGTGAGCGTAGACATGCTCCGGCACATGGATGAGGCGCGTCTTGTGGGCGCCACGGGTCACCGCCTGGTGTACCCAGTTGATCGCATACGTGGAGAACTTGTTGATCGCATACGTGGAGAACTTGAAGCCACGCGCGAGGTCGAACGTGTCGATCGCGTGCAGGAGGGCGATGTTACCCTCCTGTTGCAAGTCGTCCAGCGACGCGTCGGGCGTCAGTGCGCCCTGGCGGCGCGCCACCGCACGGACCAGGCCTTGATTGGCGGCGACGAGTTCCTCGATCGCGCGACGGTCGCCCGTCCTAATTCGCCCGCATAGGTCCGCCTCCTCGGCGCGAGAGCGACCGCCGTGGAGAGGAGGCGGACCTGGGTTCCAGGAACGAACGGCGACGGGCATGATAGCCCGTCGCGTGTGCGGATTCAAACGCGCGAGACACGGGATGACCTCCTTCTGTCAGACCCACTATAGACGCAGCTATGTCTCCCTCCGGACCAGGTCGGGATGGTCGTCCTCGCACAACGCGCAAGCCGAGGGCAGCGAGCCGCCGCCCGGCTATCGCGGGGCGCCAACACTCATGTGTCCATGTCGTTCCGCGGGAGGACGACCGTCCCAGTGGGGTGAACCGCGCGCATGTCACGCGCGCCTAGCGCCCATGTTGGATGTAATCTATCAACACGGCGAGGGCGCCGGCGCGTTGCGCCGGCAGGGCGCGGCTCCTGTACCACGCGGCGGCCTCGGAGAGCGTCATGGCCCCCAGGTCCCCCTTGTGCTCCTCGACCGCCTTCCTGCGGGCGCGTTCGGCCTCGATCCGGCCCTGAGTGTCGGCGTGGTCGGCGCGCCAGGTGGCGCGCCGACCGTCGTCGGACATGCGGACATAACGCGGGGCCTCGGACCCTCCCGTCACGACGCGTCCGTCGACAAGGACGTGGACGCGGTAGACGGCCCCGACCGTCGCGCCCACCATCAGGGATCTGCCGTACCAACGCTCCCCACCCGCATGGTCGAGCCACGCGTACATAACCTTCCCCGAGCGGTTGAGTCGCTGGCCGATGTACGTCCACTCCTGCGGCTCCACCTGCCCGAAGGGCGCCCCCTCCCGATCATCCGCCATGTCCATGTCCTCCCTTCGCGCGCGCCGCCCTATCGGATGGGGCGACGCGCCTCACGGCCTACGGCATGTCGAGGCCGGCGAGGGCGTCGTGCAGCTGCGCCCGTGTCCACAATCGTTGATTGCGCGACCCCCGATACGCGCCTGCGCCGTCCGCCGCCCCCTTGACGAAGGGGCCATCGATCAAGAGGTCGATCGCCCCCAGGATGCGCCGTACCGACGGCTTGCGCATCGCCCGCCGCAGGAGCGTCTCCACCGTGTATCCGGAGTACACCGTGATCGGCAGCCCACGGTCGCCGACGAGCGCCACGAGCCCCGCCACCCCGTCCGGCTGGTCGAACGGCTCGCCGCCGAGGATCGACACGCTGTCGCGCCGGTAGGCTGGGTCCATCAGCAGGTCGGCGACACGACAGACCGGCAATAGACGCCCGCCTGCGAACGGGTGTGTCTCCGGCACGATGCAGCCGGCGCACCGGATGCTACAGCCCTGTAAGCGGACGCTCGAAACGACGCCGTAGCCTTCCACGAGCGAGCCGTGATAGACCGCGTTGACCCGCAGGATGCCGGGGCCGGGCCTATCCACGCCAACCGGCAGCCGGACGAGCGTTTCGATGCCCGGCCGCGCACAGTAGAGCGCGCGGTCGGGACCGAGCGCATCGCGCGCGGTCCCGACCTGATCGGCCTCCTCGAGCCCCCCGACGGCCGCTGTGCCGGTGGACGCGTCGATATTGAAGACGATTTCGCCCATGCTATCCCCGCCCCCCGACCTGTCGCCGGGCCAGCTCGCTCTGCTGCTGGATGACGAGTTGGTAGAATTCCTCCGTCTCATCGTCCACGACCGGTGGGCCCATCATGGTCCTGGCCCACTCGGCCGGTTCCGTGCAGCTGGGGCCGGAGAACCCCTCGCTCTTGTACTCCGCCTGGCCGGTTCCCGGGTCGACCGTGATCGTGATCTCCCGATTCTTGTACGGCATCGTCCTCTCCCTTTCCTCACCCCGCGAGGCGGATTTGCCCCGCGAGACCATTACAACGTCATGCGCCCCATCCATGCGCGCCATGGCCCGTCGCGTCGGCATCGCGCCCCGCGCCGGCGCCCCGCGGTAACACGGGATCAGGTCCTCCCAGGGCGCGGCGGAGCACGCCTCGCCACGGTCGACGTGACACATAGCGTCTATGGGCGTGGGACGCTTTTGGCGGCCGATAAGCCCCGTTCGGGCTACATTGACGCCTGGAACCGCCTGGATCGACGGCTCACGGCACGCTTTTCGTCCCATCGGGACTGCACATATGAGCCAAGGCATTAACGGCGAGGTGTCCGGCGGAGATGGGGTAGCGGCGGCGCGCGGCGCGCGGCGCGCGCACGCGCCCCGAAAGCCCTCGTCGCCCTCGTCGCGCGGGTCTGCCCCTCGCTGTGCCCAAGGGCGTGACACGAGGGCGGCTCGCATTCGATGGATACGGGTGGTAGATAGTATGGTTATGCCACCATCCCGAACGACAGCTACGACGGATAGGCCACGCTCAGGACGATCTTACCGCCCTCCGTGCGCCGGCGGACCTCGGCACCGACGTTGCGTGCGATCGTCGTCGCCGCGCGCGCGGCACGGGCCACGCCCACGCTGGCCTGAAGCTTCGCCAGGAACTTGACCTGGTCTACCTCCCAGCCCGACGCGTCGGCGGTCGCGAACGGGTGGTCGAGATGATCGATGTGCAGGGCGTAGCGATCGCCCGCTATTTCCAGCCCGATATCGGCGTGCAACGTCACTCCGTCGGCATACGTCCCGCCGCGCGCCACGATGATCTCCGCCCGGCGCGTCGTGCGCGCGCCATAATAATCCTTGAGCGCACGGGGTGGCCCGACGCTGACGCGGTCGGGAGAGAAACCCATCTCGACGAGCGCCTCACGCACGAGCTCGGGATCGTTCACCGGAAGGTCGGCGGGCGCGGCGAATTTGAGTAATCGCGACATGTCTATCTATCTCCTCTTCCTACTTCTTGTGGCTTCGCGGCTATCCACGCGCCGACCACGCGTCCCATCGCGGGCGGCGCGCCTGGCGCGGGGGGCGACTGGTCGACGGCGAGCCGGTTGATCCCGGCCGGCCCTATCGCTGCCCTCCCCCGTCGATGTCGAAACAGACGGCGCCGCGCTGCCATCGCCGCCAATCGTCGGCCGACCAGACTTCGACCCCCGGACGATCCGACCCGCGCCGCTGCACGTACACGGCGCACGCGCCCAGCTCCCTGCCGCCGCGGCCGATCAGGACCCGGTACCCGTCGTTGCGCTCGCCGAGGTCTTGCCGGACCTCCATGGCCAGGTCCTCGACCTCCGACGGGCACTCGATGAAGACCTCCGGGCGCTCGCCGCCCAGGAGTCGTCCCTGGGGCGAGTACGCGAGCGTCCCGAGCAGGCCGCTCGGCGTGTGGAACATCTGATGGAGCACACGCCCCGTCGTGCGCGAATAGACAAGCGTCATGGAGCCGGGCCGCGCACGCGCCCGTTCGGTTTCGTCCGCGACGACGACCGCGACCGGGCGCGCGTGCGCGCACGCCGCGACGGGCAGGGGCGTGGGGAGACGCGCCTTGACGACGTAGCACTCGACCCCGACGCGCTCCGACGGGCCATACAGCTGACCCTTCTTATTGCGCTGTGCCCACAGGTCGACGCGGGTGATATGCGGCGTCCGGTTGGCGGGCGCGTCCGGGTGTTCGGTGCCCGTCCGGACGTCGCATTCCGCGCAGAACCCCTCTGTCGCCGTGGGCGGCGTGGCGAGAGACACCCCGCAGTGGCGACAGGAGGCGGGGTCGCGGGCCCACGTCCGCGCGGATGTGCCGGCCGTTATGATTGTGACACTCCGCGGCCGTTAAAACGGCGCGGCTTCTTGGGCCACGCACGCGGGCAGCCCCGCCACGTTAGCGCCCAACGGCGGTGTCCCCGCCGGTTGCCGATCAAGCACTACATGCGCGATTGAGAATATTGATGGCCGCGTTGTGGTCGCGGTCGAGCGAGACACCGCACGCCTGGCAGGTGACCCACCGTACGGAGAGGGTAATCTCCCGCGTGAATCGCTCGCCACAGCCGGAGCACGTTTTCAACGTGTCGGCGGGATCGACCAGGCACACCACACGGCCGGCGCATGCTGCCTTGCGCGTGAGGTGGCTTGCCAGGTAGCCCCAGCCCGCATCGAGGATGCTCTTGGAGAGGTGGTGATTGCGCGCCATGTTCGTGACGCGGAGATCTTCAATCGCAATCAGATCGTGAGAATGAACAAGATCGGCCACGAGTTTGTTGAGGTAGTCCTTGCGCCTGTTGCCGATCCGCTCGTGCTGCCGTTGCACCTGGGCCACGGCTTTTCCGCGATTGCTCCCGCCCTTCTTGCGTCGGGCAATGCGGCGCTGGATGATGCGTAGCGTGGCTTGTTCCGTCCGATACCAGCGGGGGTTCTCGACGGTATCACCCTCGCTCGTCGTTAGCAGATGCGTTAATCCTACGTCTATCCCGATAGACGTATCTGTCGCCAGTAGGGGTTCCTTGTCGGGCACGACGCAAGAGAAGGCAGCGTACCACTTCCCCGCCTTTTTACTGATCCGCACCGTCTTGATGTTGCCCTCGATGGGCCGGTGCCAGCGCACGGGAAGGCGACCGACGCCGGAGACCTTGAGCCGCCGCCCATCGAGCTTAAAGCCGTTGCCTAGCTCTTTCAAGCCGAAGCTGGTCCAGCGGTTCGCCCCTCGGAATCTGGGATAACCTGGCTTCTCGCCTGTACGCACACGCCGGAAGAACGCCAGGAACGCTTTATCCAGGTCGTCGGCGACCACCTGCAAGATGTGCGAGTGGACCGAGGCCGCGTAGGGATTGGTGGCCTTGCGCTCTTTCACGCGCCGCAATTGCTGGACCTTCGTGACGCGCTCACCGCGCTCCTCCCACGCCTGCGTGCGCTCGGCCAGCAGGCTGTTGTAGAAAGAGCGGGTCGTGGTGAGGATCGCCTCCATCGCCCGCTCCTGTGAGCGGGAGGGGTAGAGGCGATACACAAATGCCTGGCGCATAGGATCCTCCCGCACTCGGTGTTAGCACGTTTGTTCTCAGTATATCACCGGGTGTGTGACTAAAGCCGCGCGAGAAGCGCGCCTATTCGCACGAGATAAATCCCGGTGGCTTGCGGCGGGTTACGTGTAGGTCATCCGAGACCTCCTCCTCATACTCATGGGATGATGGGGGGACGCACACGGGCAACGCGCACGGCCTCCCCTCGCAACGGTGTGTCCACGCCGCGTGGGCGTGGACGCGGATTCCTCGTTGAGCGTCCGTGTACCGGTACGCCTGCGTGTGTGGCCCACCTCGCGAGCAAGGCCGGCCACCTATCGTGTCGTCATACGCGCCGATGTCCACCCGCCGTCAGTCGACGAGACGGAGTTGGGGCGGAGATACGCGTCGCAGGCGCGCGCGGGGGACCCAGGATGCGGCCGCGTCGCGACGTATCTCGTCGCGGATCGGCCCGTGGATGGCGGCAAAAATGTCCCGCAGCACGTCGGCTTCGACCGGGCCGGTGAGGTTTCGTTGGGCTTCTTCGCAGCTCTTGCACATGGTTGTTCTCCATCGTCAGTCGTCATTTAATTCTGTCGTCGGCGCGCCGCCGCGCGGCGGGAACGCTTGTATGTATGGGCCGATTAGAGGTCGATGCCGACCCCGGTTGCGTCGGAGACGAGGTCCTCGATCGACACCGCCTTGCCGAGGTCGTTCACGTCGATGCAGCCAGCCGCCTTCGCGCGCGCGCGCGTGTCCGCGATCATCGCGGGCTTCGTGCGCGCGATCAGGGTGTGCGCCTGCAGCCGTACCGCGCGCTCGACCTCGGCCATGCCCACCCGCGCCGCACCGTCGACGAACGCGTTGATCACGGCCTGATTGATCGCCGCGGCGATCTCGGCGCACGAGAACTCCTCGGTCATGTCCGCGATCCTGGCCATATCGAGCTCGCCGGGTTCCTGCTTCTGGGCGATCAGGTGCACTTCCGCGACGGCGCGTCGCGTGTGCGCGTCCGGATAATCGAAGAACAACAGGTGGTCGAAACGTCCCGATCGTAGTTGCTCCGGCTGCAGGTGCGAGATGTCGTTCATCGTGGCGACCACGAAGCACCCTTCCTGGTCGCTCTGCCAATTGAGCAGCAGGGAGCCGACGCGGTTGCTCGCGCCGCCGTCCCCGGTGTAGCCGCTACCGACGCCGCCGAACACCTTCTCGAACTCGCTGATCCCCAGGATCGATTGCTGGGCCTCGACTTGGGCCAGCATGGACTTGACCTCCGCCTCGGCCGCGCCGAGGCGAGAGTCTCCGGCGCCCATGAACGAAGCGTCGAGCATGTAGAGGGGCATGTTGAAGATGCCGGGCATGGCCTTGACGATATGGTCCTTGCCGGTGCCCGGCAACCCCAGGAACGCCAGGCCTTTCTTGGGGCGGACACCATAGGCGCGCGCCGCTGGCGCGAACGTGCGGGCGCACACGCACAGGAACTCGAGCAGGCCGGTGTAGCCGCCGACCGTGGCCAGCGCCTGCGGCGGGTACCACGAGAGCGCGCCCGACTGGTTCACGATGCCCTTCTTCTCGTCGATGAGCGTGTCGAGGAAGGGTTGCCCCAGGGTGCGCGTCCTCTTGATGCCGTAGAGCACCGCGCGCTCCATCTGCTCCTCGGTCAGCCCCATGAGCAGCGGGATGATCATGTCGGCGCGCTCGGGGGTCAGCTCGATATCGAGCGTGTCGGCCAGGGGGTGACGCTCGAGCTCCAGCACACGCCTCTGCACGATGAGGCGTGCGTCATCTTCGATCGGCAAGGGTAACACCAGGCGGAGCACATCGCGCTCGAGCGAGGCGATCTCGGGGAACGTGGCCCCCAGGAAGACCAGGCTCACGCCGCGCGCCTTGGCGAGGGCAGCCACGTCGCGCAGGCCGGTAGTCAGCTTGACGTCCTCGGCGCCGTACTCCGTCAGGAATCGGCCGAAATCCTGCAGCACGAAGATACCACCCTGCTCGGCGCCATCCTTGATCCGGTCGCAGTACGCCTCGAGCCAGAGCACGAGCCCCTTGGGGTCCACGACGTCGCAGACGGGCTCGTCGGAGAGTTTCATGTCGGGCCCCGCCACGCGCCGCACACCCTTGCGGCAACTCCACACGTAGAGCGAGCGCTTGCGCTGCTCGTGGTAGGGGTCCTCGATTACTCGTTTGAGGAGCCCGATGGCGCGCTCACGCTCAGTGGTCAGGAGGGCAATCAACGGAGTGCGGGCCTCATAACGATATTTCAGGTCGGCGATGACGTCGCGTGCGGATATGGACATGTGGGTGTACTCCCTCTATCGCTTACTACCAACAAAACGTCCGGAGCCCCGGACAGACGGCATGGCGGACGCTGCAACGGCGGACATCCTCTGTCCGGGTGACACCGGACGGGCCGGTCCAGAGCAGCGGGGACGGACACCAGCGGTGTCATACCCGAAAGCCTCTCCTTGTGAGGGGCTCCTGGACATCAGCTCCCGTGGGGACCCCGCCGGCCCCGTCGCGTGAGCGACGCTTCCCGGTTCGTCTGGGGAGGAAGCCCGAAAGCCATCACCCGTGATGGTGAGTGAGAGCAAGCACACAGGCTTTAGCCGTGGGTAGGTGACAACGGCCATGACCCCGGCGCCGGGGTCATAGACGCCACGCGTCGGGGATGGCCGCGGCCATCCGATCCCACCGCGTCCACGCGGTGCGTCGCGGGCCACCGATAACCGCCCTTGGGCCGTATCCGATGACGACGCGAACGCGGCGAATCCATCAGCAACAACATCGCTAGCTCCATCGTCGTCCTCCTCCCTCACTCAACGGACAGATCGTATACACCGGATGGGCACACTGCGCCGACCTTTGCGGTCGGGAACGATCGGGATGCGTCGCGCATCCCGTCGCAGCGTCGCGTGGCGCCCCCGATGGCGCCCGGACGCGTAGACACGCCGGGCCATGGGTAGCATGGTGACAGCTCCGTCGCCTAAAGAGCGACGGCTTCCGCGCGACCAAACGGCCGCCTCTCGGGTAGACATTCTCACGCCAAGGCCGCACGGGCTGAACCATGTCCGTCGAGCGCGTCCATCACGCACTCGTCAGACCCCATGCCACAATTCGCTTTCGCGCTTCCTGGTATGGGCGGGTGGCCCACCGCCGACGTGATCAACTCCGTAGGGATTGGCGTCCCACGGAGGCCCCTGTCCGGGCTACTACGACGCGCGTTTCCGGCACGGCCCCTCTGACGGAGTCCGACCGGTCCCGGGCGTCGATACGTGGTGTTCTGCCGTTCGGGGACCGTCACAACTGGCGTGCCTCCAAACGCAAGGGCGAACATATTCGTTGCCCCGACAAGATCGCGGTGCCAGGAGCCGCCACACAGCCGGCACACCCAGCGACGACCGCGTACCTTCTGTTTATGCCGACAAGATGGGTTGGGGCACGTACTACTGGTACCTCGTTCCGGTCCTGTCCTGACCGTGATTCCGGCTCTCGCTCCCTTCTCTTTGAGGTAACGAATATCCCGACCATATTCCCACTGGCTCATCCGTTGATTGTGGCGCCGGCCCGTTTTATGGCGACGGACGCCATCGGGGTTGCCGACGTAGAGTTCACCGACACCCTCCTTCTGGGCCTGTTCGATCACGAGGTGTGTCCCCTTATGGCGTAGGTCGCGCACCTGTCGCTCACTCTTGCCGTTGATGCGATCTCGTGCGTGCTGATACTTCATCCACTGGCGCGAGTGCCTGGTACAACGCGCCTGCTTCTTTTGCAGGTCGCCGATGGCCCGGTTGCGCCCCTGTTTGACGGTCCGAATACCGCGCCCCGACACGATGAGCCCTGTCCCCGTATCGGTCACGAGCGCAGCGGCATGGATCTCCCCAAGGTCGACGCACCCGCGCCCACAGCCCGGAGCCTCGACCGCTCCCTCGTGCGTCACGCAGACGTGCAATTCATACTGGCCGTGGTTCCAGATAACCTGACATGCGCCCGCGTGACGTGGGAGATGGATGGGAAGATCAATGTAGCGGCGATTCTTGCCGATGCCGCCGAGCGGGAACCGCGTGCCGTCGCGCTTCCGTTGGAGGGCCTGGGCGGGCCAGCGGATCGGCTGGAAGTATCGTTCCTTCCACGGTAACGCATCCTGGTATTGCCTGCCTTACGGTTGGCGACCGCACTCTTGATTGTGCCATCGAAGGCTTTGCAGGTCGCTTGCACCGACTGAGCGCACAAGTCAGGGTGACGCCCCTTCGTGAGGCGGTACAGGTCAACATAAGAGGGCCAGGAACCGCGCGTATGGCGCGCGATCTTGTGCGCCTGCATGCAGACGGTGTAGACCACCCCCGCTTCCCTTTGGCCTGCACGCAGCAACGCCCGCTGCTCAGGTGCTAGCCCATGCAGCGGGACGATGCGGACGGCAGTTGTGGTGGTACGCGCGTCTGCTCGGGTGGGTATAGCAGCGGCTCTGGTCATGGATTTATACTCGCCGCATGTTCCGAAAAACAGGAAAGGGGCAAACGGACGGTCGCTGCGCTCCCTCCAAAGGACGGTGCTTACCCCTGTCGCCTAAAGCGCGACAGTCCTCCACCTCCGATTTTATAGACAACATCGTTATCGTCCCCCTCACAATCCCCCCTCGATGAAAACGCCGCTCCCACCCCGGCGACAGCGCGCGGATGCCGGGGTGATTCCGCGCCTAGAGATCGATGGCCATGGCCGCGCTCTCGGTGAGCAGCGCGGCGCGCGCCTCCTCGAAAGTCTTCTGTTTTAGTTTCTCGGTCAACTCCCCGATCAGGGTCGGCCCGACGATAGGTAAGGGCGCCGTCGTCGGGGCGCCTTTGCCGCCGCGTCCCCGGCGCGCCTTCTTGGGTGGGCGGTACGTCTTCAGATACTCGGAAATCGGGGTGATCAGCTCCTCGATTTCCGTGTCGCCCGACAGGTCGCGTTCCCGAAAGAGCGCGACGGTGGCCGCGAGGCGCTCTTTGTACGCCTTGGTCAGTCGCCCGCCGTTACGGTCGATGCTCGCTGTGACCTGCTCGAGCGACTCCCGCAGCGACTCCCGCAGCTGGGTCGCCATCTCCTGGATGGGGTTGGCCAAGTCGGCCAACAACGCCTCGTGGGCGCGTTCGTAGCGATCGCGACGCTTCTCGGCCTGCAGTGCCAGGTCCTGGCGCTGCAGGCGCTCGGCGTAGAGGACGGTCTCCCGCGCGGCCTGGCGCACATCCTGGTCGAGCCGAGAGTGCTCGGCGACAAGTTGCTCCAGGAAATCCCGGCCGGCGCGCTCGCGGTAGCCGACCGCGATCTCCGCGATCTGCTCGCATGTGGGGACCTGCCGTAGCATGCGCTCCAGGTTGACGTCGACCCAATCCGGGGGCAGCACATGCCCGCCGGCGCGATGTCGACGTTCCGACGCCATGAGGAAACCGCGCAGGATCGTCTCCATATCGGCGTACCAGGCCGCGCGGGCGTCGATGGCCACGACCTTAGCGTCCTCGACGCGCGCGCGTGCCATCTCCTCCGCCGCGAGGAAAGACTCGCGCCAGACGCCGTCCGCGCCGTCGGGCACGAAGACATGGTTGCTGTCTTCGTGGAAAACGGCCTTGGCGACCGTCAGCTGCGTGCCGAAGGCATGCGCCACCGAACGATACGCCTTCACCGCGATACGGATCGGCGCCGCCACCTCCTCGGGGATGCGGCTAAGCTGGCTGTTCTGCGTCCGCAGACGCCGAGAAACCTCGGATATGTCGATGCCGGCGAGCTCGTATGAGAGCACTTTCGGCTCCAGGATACCCGTGTTCCTGGTATAGAGCTGGTAGAAACTACCTTTCTCCAGGAAACGGAGCTGCGGCGGCAAACCGACAAGGTCGAGCGCTGGGGTGACCTCGGCGATCGCCGGCGCGTCGGGGTCGCCGCCGACGGACACGACGGGTGCGCTAGTCGCGCACAGTCCGTTGAGCGAAAAAGGGATCGGGGTAGCGATCCGCGCGGCCAGAGTATCCAGCGCGAGCGCATCCCTCGCGTCCCCCACAAAACTGGTCATCTCGGTGCCCATTGCTGATCTCCTCGCGGTACAACAGAGGGCGCACCCCACAGGTGGGGCGCGCCCAATATGTCTTACACAAACGCGATGGGAAAGTCGCCGCCGGTCGCTCCGGATCGCGACGGCCAGTAGCTCCGTGAGACTCCGCACGCCCTCAAGGGCGACGGCTTCAGACAAAGGCGTGCGCGTGCGGCCCGGTCGCCGCCCGCAGTTGGTCCACTGCGGCCTATGGGACATGGCGGGGGGGTCGGCCACCGGTGCTGCCGGATAGGGCGCCCCTACGACGGCCAGCAGAGTCAGCGCCGGATGCCGCGGACCTCGTCGCCCCGGACCGCGACGATCTGCACCGGGAGCGCGATGACCACCTCATGACAGGATAGCGCCCCTCCCATCATATCCCCCTAGCGCTGTTTCGGAGAGGGTCGTTTGAAGCGAATCAAGCCCGCGCCCGTGGCCGCATGGTACACCGCGGGTCGCCCGCAATCGGCCACCTTTTATCGCGGCGCCAGCACTTCAAAGGACGTTCCTTAATCCCGCACCAGGACTCCCATGGCATCCGGGCCGCCAAGATGATCGCCGCGTCGGGCAACGCAGTGGCTGCGGCGTGAACCGCTGTGTACGTCGCGACGATCGTCGTTTCCATCCGTAGCCTCCTGGGATACGGGCCCGGCGGCAAAGATTCCAACCGCTGGTACTCTGGGGGCGCCCGCGCCCCAACTACACGCGGGCGCCCCCAGGACGTCGAGGGGGCGGAAGGTGGCCCCAAGCGCGAGTTCGCCGGCCAAGGCATCCCGCACAGCGGGGATGTCGTCGACGTCGATGAAACAGCCGCCTTCCCACTCGACCGATATGACACCAAATTTATCGAGAAGGGCGCGCAGGCGCGCGGGCGGCAGGGCGTGGTGGGGGTGGATTTCGACGATGTTGATGGTTACCGCGACGTAGGACTCCGTGCATATCGCGCGCATAGCTCATCCTCTTCCTTGGCCGCCGCGGGACTTCCCCGGCGACCGTGAACGCGCGAACGGCGAGGCGCCCTTCCCCGCAAAGGAGGGCGCCTCGCCGTTCGCGTCTATATACGGTCGAGTAGAGGTCGCCGACCCCGCCTGCGTCCGACGGCGCTATGGGCGCGAGGCCGGCGAACGTCTAATGGGGCAGGGGAGCGACGGCCGGGTGCACGGCCCGCAGGCGGAGATCGATCGCCATGGACAGCACGGCTACGCGATCGACAAGGGGCAAGGCGCCGTCGGGGACGCGCACGCGCCACCCGTCGGCCCAGACGTCCGCGGGGAGCGCATCCTCCCCCGCGAAGAAGACGAGGTCGACCGCGTCGAGCCCGATCGGGTCGCCCGAGGCGCGCACCAACCGGACCTGGACGGTCCCGGTATGCACCAGCAGGACCGTGGCGCGCGCGCCCCACTCGGTCTCGTACACGCGGCGGACGGCGAGCTTACCGGCCGCGAAGGCCAGGACCTTGGCATCCATCGGGCCACTGGCGAGCAGGGCGGCGAGACTCTCAGCCAGATCCTGGCCGATGCGTGCATATTCGATCGTCATGTGCCCTCCCATCCGGTGTCGCGCCGTCCGGCGCTGTCTCCCATTACCCCTCCGTTGTATCCCATCTCTGTCGCTCACACAAGGCTCGCCCGTGGACAACCGCCGCGCGGGCATCCGACGGCGCCTGGCCGAGGGTCCGACATCAACCCTGATGGCCGTGATTGACACTCCACACAGCTGAAGCTGTGGGATTCTTGGTTCAGCGACCGTCGCACCATGGCCCGGAGGCTCTGGTGTCTGACACAATCTCCCCAAGCGTGACTTCCGGCGTGCCCCGCCGTAGAGACGCCGTTGGGCGTCATGGTGGCCCCCGAAGGAGCGATCACCACGAGTAGTATATCATCCTGCAGGCGACCGTTGACGCGCCGCTTGTCGCGGCCCGTCGTTGCGACGATCCCCTTCATCCCACGACTGAAAGCCGTGGTTTTTCTGAGCGGTTTCTATAAACTGAGCGCCCAGGGCACGCGCGCCATGTGCTCGCCGGCCGTCTTTGCCGTCCTGGTTTTCTAGAGATGGCGGCGCGGCCGGCGGGGGCTACGACACGTTGCCGGATACACGGGTTAGCTGCCGCGCCTGTCCTCCGGCCACCCGGCATGCGAGCGATACATCTCGACGAACACCGGACATGCCGCGAGGGCGAGGAGGGCTTCAGAGAATAGGCGTGCAGCTGCGGCCGGCGACATGCGCAGCGCATGCACCGCGTGACGCACGCCCGCCCCCACGGTAGCAGACGGTGCGGTCGGGGTGAAGACGGGCCGTCCATCACGGCCCGTCTCGAGACGCAGGCGATTCAGCAACTGGGGTTCCCGCCCGCGCTTGACGTTGAGGGCGATGAGGAGGACGATTTTCGCGCGCCGATTGCGCGTGAAAGCCAGGCGGAGCACGGTGTCCGCCGCCGCGCGCAACTCGCTGCACGCCGCCCTTGAGGCGGGCGCTTCGGGCGCGGATATCGGCCCGATCGCGGGCGTGATGCGCGCGGGGTCGCCGAGCCCATGCTCGGGCTCGGCGACCCCGCGCACGGTGCTATCCAACGCCTCACCGACCTGCGGGACGGCCCCGACGACGAGCGACATGATATCGTCGTCGGACAGGGCGGCGAGTTCGGCCGCCGCCCGTACGACGTGGCCGGCGTAGTAGACGATCGTGCCATCCGCCTCGACGATCCTGAACCCGGACCGCCGCATCAGACGCCAGGACAGGTCGGCGAGCGTCTGCGCCTCGGGAGAGAGCGCGTCGGCGCCCTCTTGGCCGCACGCCTCTGCGGCCGCGTGCTGGATGTGCGGGTCGGAGAGGCGATAACCGCCGTGGGCGGTGAGGGCGGACGCGAACGCGGCGCGTTGTGCGGGCGTCGGGAGTGGCGGGGTGGCGAGGAGCGCGGCGAGATCGGTGACAGACATGCGGCCCTCGTGGTAAATGGAGTTGCTCATCGATTATCGATCCTTTCGCGTCTTGCGATGATGTTGGTCACCTGCTGGATGAGCGCGCGGTCAAGGCGCGTATCCCCGCGGTGGCGCGCTGTCGAGGCGGGGACGCGGCTGGGGCATGGCGTGGCGATCGCACCGCGTGGCGGAGGTTATCGGCGTACAACAGGGGGGCGCCCAACAGTCGGCGGAGTATGGTCGCGCGCGGCGGCGGAGCGAACAAGCCGCTCTCGTGCGCGACAATGACCCCACACGAGAAGCAGCGCATCCACTCGCCGCGCGACGATCGGTGGACGCGCGACGCGGGCCCTTCGATGTCGGCCCGCGTCGCCCAGTCGCCGCCACAGTGTGGACAGGCCGCGTCCCCCGTACGGCAGATGGCGGTCAGCGACCAGGACCACAGGGCTCTCCGCAGCGGACGAAGGGGCCGGAGGAACTCCCACGACAGGCGCGACCTCGCGCACGCCCCGCGCCGCCGACGGGGAGGGGAACGACGGGCGGACATGGCACGCAGGCGGGGGGAGTCCCCAGCGGCCCAACCAATAGGCCGCGTTGCACAGGACCAGGAGCAGGTAGCGTGCGCAACCGCGGTCCAGGTCCAGGTCCCCGTCGCGGGCCTCGTCGCCCGCGCGGGTCAGGGCCCCACGCAGGCGACGCCTGTTGTCATCCCCTCCGTCATCCGCGGCGGCGACGATCCCGAGCAGGGCATCGAGGCGGGAAACAAGCTCCGCGCCGAGGGGGGAGATATCGGCAGGGTCGTGTGGCGCCCCGCCGGATGAGTCATAATTCATCCTCTTCCTCCATGCCGCGCCCGAGGCGCGGCGAAAAAAGGCCGCCACTCCACTCAGATGGGGTGGCGGCCTTCGACCTTGTCAATCCGGGGTCCGGGCGAGGATCCAGCAAAGGGTATTACGGCATGGCGGCGGCGCAGCCACCTGCGGCATCCACGGTCAGCGTCTCGGGGCGGCCGAGCCCGAACGGGAAACCGGGCTCTTGATAGCGGACGACCACGACGCGCCGCCCCCCCTGGCAGGTCTGCGACACGCGCACCGAGGACGCGTCCGCCCTGGCCTGGGACACAACGCCCGCCACGGCGGTGGCGATGGCACGATCCTGGGCGGAGCGCGTGGGAGAGTTCGTCGCCACAGGCGCGGCGGCGACCACGGACGCCGCACGCTCGACCTCATCCCGCAACCCGGTCAGAGTCTTCGCTGCGGACCCGCCCCATCCGAGACACGCCATCACCACGGCGGCGACGACGGCAATGCGGATGACGGCACGCAACACGCGCATGGCGACGTTGATGGCGACCAGGATAGCAACGCCGACGGCCGCATACATCAGAAGGGTCTGTTGCGACATACTCCACCTCTCCTCTCGCGACGCGCACGCCGTTGCAAGCCACGCTATTAGCGCGCGTTTATCGTTGGTTAGATTTTTCTTTTGCCGGGCCCAACATCTACAGGGTAGCAACGTTCGCGGGGGTTGGGCCGGCCTTCCTCCTCTCCCCCCCCGGAGAATTTACAGACCGTGGCCCTCGCAGCGGGACGGCGAGGTCACGCAGCGCGCCCCATCTCCATCGGGTTAGCCGGTCCTCCCTCCATTGCCGACCTGATAGGCGGCGGGGTCAACCTAACTCAGCCCGACACAGGAGTGATTGCATACCACCACAGGTGAGACCGCGATACAACACTTTCGATCACGGCCTATTCATCATACTTATGTCTATAACCTCCTTCTTAGCGACCTGGCTGGCGACCGACGATCGGGTAGGGTCCCCACGATGGGGTCAAGCGTAGCCCGGTCCAGGATGTCGTGGTGACGGGTGTCAGCTACCGTCGCCTAAAGGCGAACGGCTTGCGCCTCACCGACCGAGGCCGGTGGACACGATAGGGTCGCTGACAAGACCCCGTCAGAAGCGGACATGCCCCTCCTGGCAAGGAGCGTGGCTTTAATGTTGAGGGCGCCATTGCGGTCGACGTTGGTCCGATACCCGCACGAGCGACACCAAAACTCCGACTGTGTTCTGCGGTTGCCTTTGTGCCTGAACGAACACCGGCTGCACGTCTGGCTGGTATAGCGAGGATCGACGCTCTCGATCCTGATCCCCCGCTCCTCACATTTATAGGTCACGAACGCCCGGAGGCTGGCAAACGACCAGGCGTGAAGCCTGCGTTGGCCGCCGTTGGCTCTGCGTGCCTTGACGCGGGAGCGGATATTGGTCAGGTTCTCGAGAGCGAGCGTCGACCCTTCGGGTGTATGGTGGCCTTCACTCGTGCCTGGATATGCAGATCGCTCACCAGGCCAGGCGCACGCACTTTACTGTCACGATAGGTGGCATGGTGCAGGGCCGTTCCGTTCTTCTCCTCCGCACTCCACCCATACGTACACACCATGTTAAAGGCGCATGTGAACTGGCAGATGGTCTCGTTTAGAGCGCCCGCCTGTGCGGGAGACGCCTTAAGTCGAAGGGTAATCGTCCTGTCCATGATCTCCTACTCGCCCTGATGTGAGTGTGGTCGGTAACAGCCCACGATGAGGGATCGCATTCCCCCGTCGCCTAAGGTGCGACGGTCCCCTGCGATGGTTCTTATGGTCGATGAAGGGGCACGGATCCGATCCGATCCGTGCGGCGGTCAAGGACCACGGTTCGGGTGATAGGCGAGGCACCGCGCGAGGTATACGGCGTAATCGCGCACGTCGACGCCCCGCTCCTGCTGCGTCTGCAGCAGCCAGTGGTATGTCAGGGCGAGCGCGGCGATGATCGCTGCGCGGGACTGCGTCGCGAGATAGTCGGCGTAGCGCGCACCCCCCCCGTCGCCTGGGGACGCCGCTGCGGCGTCAATGATCGCCAGGATCTGATCGGTCGGCAGTTTGTCGTACCCGACATGCGCGCCGATCACGCACTGCGCCCGGATAAGCTTGTAGATCGCGCGCAGTTCGGCGTCGAGTTCGTCCGTCGTCAGGTCGGACCAGGGCATCACCGCGCCCACGGCCAGATGGGTCGGCGTCACGGATGCCTCCCTCCTTTTCTAGGGATCGGCCGCGCCACAAGCGACGCGATGGCCCCTCAATTGAGTAGGCGGGCTTGCGACGGGCGTGCCGCATGCTCCGGCGCGAGAGGGCGCAAGGGGACTCCGCCCGTTGGGGCCGAGGGGCCAGCCCCGCGCGGGGCGTCGCCCGGCGCGGGAAAGGGCACGTCGGCGGGAACGCCGGCCTCGCCGTGCGCATCGGCCACGGCGAGCATGGCCAGATACGGGAAATCGTCGCCCCCGTCATCCTTGAAGGCCGCGGCGCGCGCCTTGTACGCGACGAGGAGCGCCGCGTAGACGATGGTCGGCCCTGCGGCGCGACAGATGTCGATGTAATCGTCCTCACCGATCCCACGCGCCGCGATGTCGATAAGGAGGGTGGCCTCCGCGTACAGTTCGCGCTTGGCTTCCCCCTTCTGTCGGCGGACGAGGCAATGCAGGCCCCGGCGCACCCCCTCGAGCAGGGATGGGGTGAGGATGCGGATGTCGGACTCGATGCGCGCGCGATCGGCGGGCACGGGGACGGCGCGCGGTCCCGACGCGGCGCCCGCTGTCCCAGGCGCAGGGGCATCGGACGCGGGGCTAGTCATCATCGTCCCCGTCCGCGTCGCGCAAGAAATCGGGGACCGTCGTGTCCCGCGCCGCGCGGGATGGGGCGGGAGGCAGGTCCTCCGGCGGCAACCCGTCTCCAACGGCGAAGGGCAGCCCTCGCGCCGAACTGTCCCGCGACGCCGGGGCGGCAGCCTCTTCGGCGGGCCGCCGTCGTGGGACCGCGATGCCCGCGAGCGGTGAGGTCCGGGGCGACGCGATGACAGGACGTGGCGTCGGCGTGGCCGGCGGAGAGGCTGCCGTGGGGAACGACGTCGCCCGCGCCTGTCCGATCCCGTTGCCATGGGAAGCGACGGGCGGGAGGCGCCCAAGATTGCCGTAGGTGCCAATCCCGGCGTCGCCGTGTCTGCGGAAGAACTCGATCGCCACCGTAAGTTCGTCACGGTCGCGGGAACCCAATATCCCCCATGGAGGCTCCTCCCGTGGTCGCGCACGCCCAAGCGGCGAGAGGAACGCGAAGATGCCACCCGGATCAGCCCGCGCGCGAAACGATGGCGCCGACCTCTCCTCCAGCATAACCGCGAGGCCCTCGGCTATCTCGAGCGCGTCGCGCGGATCATTCACCGCCAACACCCGGGCGCCGAGGATCGTGCGTCCGTGCAGATTGCACAGATCGATGATACTTCGCGCCGAGAGCCAACAATTGATCGCGGGCCCTTCCGCCACACAGGCCTCTTGGTGCGCGTCGCCGTGGCGAGGGTATCGCGCCATCGACAGACAAGGCACCCCGACGGTCAGGGGACACGCCCTGGGGATGACGAATTTCTCCATGTCGTATGACCTCCCTTCCCTCTGTCCGAGGCGTTCGTGATCGGACGGTCATTGACCACGAGATATCCGTCTTCACCGTCGCGTTCGTTGAATATCTCGATCACGTCGTGCCCTCCAGGGTGCCTTGAGGCATCCTGCTCCCTACGCGCGCAGTCGATGGGCGGGAATGCCTCCTCCCCCTGGCGTCGACCGCCCTCGACGCGAGGGTTAGGCTACCGCCGGGACCGGGGGCAGATATGGGCGCACGTCCTCGCCGCGCGCCGCAAAGGCGCGGACGACCGCCCCGCAGAGGAGCGCGTGCGCGGTGGCGAGAGTCCCCGCGCGGGCGTGCGCCTTGACGAGCTCGCCGAGGTCGTTCGCCCCGGGGCACGGCGTCGTCGCGGGGTAGCGTCCCTCGGGCACAGTGGACTGCTCACCGAGCCGCCCGGTGAACTCTTCGACCCCCCGCCGGCCGGCGTCGTCGTCGTCGTGGACGATCGCGGCCCGGTGGGACCTCAGGATGTCCGAGACCTCGCCCGCCTGCACGGGCGTCGGGCGGCTCGTGCGGTAGGCGCAGCCGACGAAGCCCAGCATCTCCGCCGCCATGACGTCGAACGGCCCCTCAACGAGGATGACGATGGCGTCCGGCGGCGCGGCCATCGCGGTGTCATACCCGAAGATCATCGGGGAGATGAGCTTCAGGTTGAGATATTTCTGGGGGAGGTCCTTGCGGCCCTTGTGCTTGGGGATGTCGCCGACGACGCGCGTCATGATGTCGCGCACCCGCCCCCCCTCGAAGTCGGGCACGATGATGCGCGGCATGTGCGTCTTCGCGACGGGCTTGCCGTCGTCGTCACGATACCAATGGGACGCGTAACGCTCGGTCCTGCCATCGCGGTAGAAGACGCCAACTTCGGCCATCGCGCCCAGGGCCGCCTCGAGGCGGCCGGGATCGGGATAGTGCCGCGCGAAGGCCGCGCGCAGGTCTTCCCCCGAGCGGAGCGGCTGCTGGCGCGCATATCCGATGCCGCGCGCCTCAACGATGCGCCGGTCGATCCCGCGCGACGCGAGGTAGCCGCGCGCTATGGGATCCTCGGCGAGGGCGCGCCGCCAATGCGGGAGGCACACCTCCTCCAGCGCCTCCCGCTGCAGGTCGGTCAGCGCGGTGCGTGGCGGCGCCACGCGGCCGGTCGAGACCGACCCGCCGGCCGCGGCGCCCGGCACCCCCACACCCCACGCGTCGACTCCATCATCGTGCTCATCGACACCCTCGTCGGCGCCCCCGTCCGGCTCGGACGCCCGGTCGGCCGGCCGCGCCGGCGTGACCGAACCGATCGGCGGCGCCGAGGTCATCCGCAGCTCGACCGGACGCGGGCCGCGCCTCACACGACTCGCGGGGCGGGGAGCCTCGTCGCGCGCGAGCAGCACCCCGGCGCGATCCGCCAATGTGCCGGCCGCCTCTCCGAAATCGCAATTGTGGATCCTCTGGTACAGCCCGAAGACATCCGCCGAGAAGCCGCAGTTGAAGCACTTCGCGACGATGTCGTAGCGGAAGCCCGGCGGGTGCAACGTGAGGTTTGGGTCGCCCTGGTCGTTATGGTTAGGGCAGCGCGCGGTGGTCTTATTTCCCCGGCGGTCGACGTCCGCGAGCCCGATCCATGCGGCCATCGCAGGGTCCGTGACGTCGAGCCTCCGCTTGATCTCCTCCTTCTCCTCCTCGGTCACACGGCCGCCGGGCGCGCGCGGTATTCCGGGCATAGACCACCTCCTCTGTTCTACCTATGCTCTACAATTTTACGATGAAGCGCGGGCGCGCGGCATGTACGTGTTCACGTCGCCCCGCGCCCGTTGCATCGATCAAGAGCAATCCGACCCCATAATAATTGCCGCAGGGGACCGCCTCTTTAAGGGGCGGGTGAATGCGGCCCCTCCTTTTTGTTGTACAGGTGAGTGCTGACCCACGCGATCTTTGTGGTCGATTGCCGCTTTCCGTCGGTGTCGTAATAGCGATAACCTTCTTTCAACGCTCCGCAGAGTTGCCCGACCTTGCCGCGCGGCGTCCCGATCATCAATCCCTTGCGCAGGCCAAAGACAACCCCGCGGCTATACGGCGCGCGCAGGCCACCCGGCGCGGGCTGCGTGTCGTGTAAGCGACGCCGCACCGCGCGGTAGCGATCATCAATGACCACGAACGGCCCCGGCGCGAGAGAGGCGTCACGCCGCACCGCCAGGGCCAACGCGAGGGCATCGGAACAGTGGGCCTCGAAGCGATCAGCCTTCTTGCTACTGGATTTCTTGTAGCCGTAGCCCTCGCGTAGCGCCTTCGTCTCGTAGCCCCTGAAGCGCGCGACCAACGTCCCCCGTTCTTCCAGGAAGGCGCGCACCCTGGCCTTGCCAATTTCAGCGGTACTGAAGTGCTTGCCGTAACGGTGTGCGCCGTGGTCGAAGGCCACATCCTCCAACCCGACGTTGGTGATCGGATAGGTGTCGCACAATACGGTCAAGACCTTGAGGCGCACCTGGACCAGCACGAGTTGACTCGGCGCGATCCACCCAGGAGAGCGGCGACGATTGCTGAAGCGCTGTGGCCGGCGACGGTATGTGCGGGAACGACGCGCCCGGCGTAGCTGCCGACGTTCGGCGATCTTGCGCACGATCTTCTCTTTATCGGGCAAATCAACCTTGATATTCAGGAGGTTCTCGTTGCCGCAGACGACGGCGTACCCGTCGTACTTGGCGCCGGGGTCGACGCCCAGTTCCGCGTCGAGACCGCCCGTGCGCACCTCGACGGTCAGGCGAATGCAGTACTGGTCGAGCTTGTTCCAGAAGCCCGTGGCCTGCCCTCCTTTGACGAGTTTGCGCGCCTTCGACGGCACGGTCGGTGTGAGCGGCGTCCCATCGACACCGATCACCGGGATTGAATGACTAGTCGTTGACATACAACCATCCTTTCGGATGTCTTCTCGCGTCGGGGGTGCCCGCCGGGCGTAGTCAGGCCGAAGCCTGACGTGCTATTGAAGGGTTCTAGCGAAGGGGTCCGGCCTCGTGAAGTAGTCGGACGTTCTTGTAGCCCCGCGGAGCGTCTGCATCGGATGATGCCCCCTAGTCAAAACTCCCGCGCACGTTCGCCGCGCGCGGTCGGTGATACCCTCATTTCAAGCCGCCGCTTCAAGCGGCGGTTCTTGACCCCTCATCCACCGAAACGCCCTGTGGGACCGACGCACGCCGCGGTATGGCGTGTCGGCATGCCGCGGCGGGACAAACGGGCCTGTGGACAGCCGGCCTATCGTGCCCGCGCCCGGCGGCGGATCGGATAGTATCCGATCCGCCGCGTATCGAACCTCGCCGTCATGTCGCCGTGGGCGCGGTCAAGACCCGAGACGATTGGCCGTCTTTCTGGACGGCGACCGTACTCAGCAGGTAGGCCATCACCTCATCGTCGGGGTGGATAGCGTTCGTCACAAGATCCCCCTCTCGATCGGTGGCATGCCCCAGCGCCACCCGCCGCCACGCCCAGTGCATCTTGATGTTATCCTATTTCGCGTCTCTCATGGGCGCGATCGGAGCCACGGTAGGCGGCCGACATCCGTGCAGCCGCCGTGCGCTTGAGCGCGCGCCAGGCTCATGCGACCTCGCGCACCAGGCCGACCGCGAGGGGCCCGACGAGAAAACGGGATAGCCGCGCTCTGGCGAGCCGCGTTCGCTTGTAGCGCGTGTAGGTCAGGTACAACAGTGTGCGCGCCCGCGTCACGCCGACGTTGGCCACCGCCGTCTCGACCAGGATCGCCTCCGCGCCCTCCTCGAGCGCGTAGCGCGTCGGCAGCACGCCTTCGTTCAGACCGGGCATGAACACAATGTCGAACTCCCGCCCCTTCTCGGTGTGGACAAGCGAGAGGAGCACCCCCTCGGTCTCGCTGCCCTCCTCCTCCTCGAGTGCGAGCAGGAACGCGCCCAGGTCGGGCTCGCGCGCGGCGAGGTCGCGCAGGGCGGCGATGTCCCGTATGGCCCCGTGCGGGTCGCGCGCGCCGTACGCCGGCGGGATGCGGTCTATCTCAACCTCACGGACGAGCGCATCGACCAGGCCGGGCGCGTCGAGACCGTCCCACGCGGCCGACAGGACGCCCTGCAAGCGCACCACGAGATCGAGTCCGCGCACCTGCGCGGGCTCGAGCCCATCCGGGTAGCGCTCCCGGAGCCGGGCAATGGTGGTCGCTCCCCCCGCCCGATCGAGGACCGCGGCCAGTTCGGCCTGGGGCACCGCGCCCGCGACGACCCGCAACGCCGCCGCGTCGGACTCGTCGCGGGCGAGCGCACACCACGCCCGGATCGCCCCCCCGGCCGGCCGGTCGACGAGCTTGCCGACCCTCCGCCTGATGGGGATGCCGAAGGCGCGTAACGCCGCGCGGAGATCCTCGTGCTGGCCCGCGTTGCGACACAAGATCGCGGCGCTGACCTCGGAAAACGCGCCGTCGGCCACCCCGTGATCGACGAGGCGCTCGATCTCGGCGGCGATCCAGGCCGCCTCGTCGCGCGGGGTATCTTCGGCGTGGACGATCGGCGCCGGGCCATCCTCCGCGCGCGCGGGGATCATCGGCCTGTCGCCCGCGGGGAGCGGGGCCGCGATCCAGTTGGCGAGAGCGACGATGCGGCGGTGCGAGCGGTACGCGAACTCCAGATGGTGGCGCTGCGCGCTGGGGTGCGCCTCGTCGAACGCATCGAAGATGTCGAGCCGTCCGCCACGCCACCCCGCGTAGATCGACTGCCGGGGGTCTCCCACGACGTAGAGGCGCCCGTTCGGCGCGAACCGCTCGATCAACGCGCGCTCGTAGTCGTTGACGTCGTGGTATTCGTCCACGACGACATACTGGATGCGCTTGCCGAGGTCCCAGAGCAACTCGGGGTGCTCGTCGATGAGCTGCAGCGTGAAGAGTACCAGGTCCGGGTACTCGAGGACACCGTGGCGCCGCAGGCAGCGCCGGTGGGCACGGCACGCCACCACGGTCAGCGCGTCCGCTTCTTTGTGGGTCAGCGGGCAAGGCGCGCCGACCTTGGCCGCCCCGACGACCGCAGCGGCCTGGGCCGGGTCGAGCGCGATGCCGTGCGCGCGGGCGACGGCCGCGGCCGCCGCCCGCGCCGCCTCGCCCTGCTGCGCGTGTGTGGCGAGGAACAACTGGCCGCCCGCGACGAGGTGCGGGAGATGCTCGTCCGCCCACTCGGTCAATAAATAAAAACAGGCGGAGTGGATTGTCGAGATCATCACCCTATGCCCATCCTCTCCCAGGAGGGCTGTCGCGCGCTCCTTCATCTCCCCCGCGGCGCGTCGAGAGTAGGTGACGCACATGAGTCGCTCGGGGTCCACGCCGCGCGCGATGGCCCGCGCCAGATGATGGGTGAGGACGCGCGTCTTGCCCGAGCCCGCGCCAGCCGTGACGCGCGTCGCATAGTTCGGATCCGCGTCGACCGCGTAACGTTGATGATCGTCGAGGGTGTCGCCCACGCCTCACCCCCTCTCGCGAGGCCCACCACCCTCGCGCCGGTGTACCGATTGTGCGGTAGCTGACATGTGGTTTCAATCCTCATCCGACGCGCTGTTCAGGCGCAACGATCTCTTCGCGGAACGGCTAGTAGCGGTCGTCCCGCAGCCGGCGATCCTCGTCGTCCCGCGAACGCCGTTCGCGCTCGTCGTCGAGCATCCTGTGACGCTCCTCGTCGTCATCTAATTGATAGCGCCTGCGCTGTTTGTCGTTATAGCGCCGCGTGGTATGTAGGTCCTGGCGCGACCGCGTCGACGCGGTCAGCACGACCACGATGACGATAATCACGATGGCCCCAAGGATGAATAGCGGCACGCTGGGCGCGAATATCATAGCGCGGCCCTCCCCTTCTCTTTGTTTCACTGACCGGGATGATCCACACTTCCACAGCTCGTGCGCACCGATCGCTCCTGCGTTGGCGCATGGCTGGATGGCGCGTTGACTCCCTACCGCTGTTGGCGTCGAGAGTCGTCGTGCGAGGTTTTAAGCGACTCCGCCCTCCGTTGTTGCACAGCCCCTATCTCGTCGCTGCACACGCTCCACGCTCTGGCACCCCCTCGTTCGCACGCCAGGTCCGCCGCCATACTCAAAGGACGGCGGTGGACCCGGCGTGCAAACACAATCTACGACCTATCGGCCACTTGCCTCACCGGACATGCTGGGCTAAACGCAATACGGTTTAGATACGGCAAAAGAACAGCCACGCCGTGTCTAGCGCGTCATCGAGTGGGGGAGGAGCGTCGAGGCCGTGGGGATCGGGGGCCGCGTGCGGCAGGATGTGAATCGCGTCCGCGAA